>Ga0099826_10003225_pt1 | contig 10993 bp, 8 predicted proteins | sample Mtrugardesep15_FD_76830 | JGI IMG/M metagenome (GOLD analysis project Ga0099826, IMG submission 76830) | Root nodule microbial communities of legume samples collected from California, USA - M. trunc garden sep15 | ecosystem: Host-associated > Plants > Roots > Nodule | place: USA: California...
AAGCTTGCCGCCCCAATTCTGGACGATGGACCAGAACACGCCTTTCAGGGCGGCATTGCCTATCGACGTTGCCTCGGACATCAATCCACCACCTGCAAAACCGGCCGCATCAACGCACCGGGCGCAGCGACCGCAAAACAGTCGACGCCCATGCCAGGAAGGCGGAGGCTGCCGTTATTGCTTCCCACCATATGCTCTCTCCTTCAAAGAAAACCGCTGCAACGGACGGGGTCCGTTGCCGGTCTAAGATGCACGCAGGGTTCGGCTTTGCCGGTGGCTCGTCAGGACGTCCTCATAAAGTTTCACATAGTTTTCGCCGACCCGGCGTGAGGTGGATTCCTCGACGATATTTCCGAAATCGGCCTCCGTCGGCAATTCTTCGCGCGACAGCGTCAGCACGCGACGAATACGGGCGGCAAGATCCTTGGCGTTGCCCGGTTCGAACAGCCAGTCGTGGTTGGTCTCGCCAATCAGCTCCGGAATGCCGCCGGAGGCTGCGCCGATGACAGGCACGCCCATGGCGTAAGCCTCGTAGATCGTGCGTGGCGAAGGTTCCGCCCAGAAGGACGGAACGATGAGCACATCGATCTCTTCGAAAAACTCCTTCGGCCTTGCCCAGCCGACGAACTCGATCGGCAGATCGCCTGCCTGGGCCGTGAAACGCTCGATGGAATCATCCATCGCGTGACCGGCGACCAGACAGCGCCAGTTGCCGTGACCGATCTCCTTGAAGGCATCGACCATGTTGCCGACGCCTTTTTCCGTATTGATACGGCCGATATAACCGAAGGTCAGCGGCCGGCCAGTGCGGTCAATTCGCCGGCGGGCGACGGGATCGCCCTCGGGAACCGTGCAGGAATAAAAGATGACGCGGCGCAGGCTCTCCGGAATGTGGTGGAAAAGCCCGTGATTGACGTGCGTCTTGAGGATTTCGGTGCCGACGCTTGCGACAGCGCCGATATAACGCTGCGTGAACTTCTTGGTGAAATTCACCACCTGACAGCCGAGATGAATATGCTCGCAGGGCTTGCCGCCCTTGAACATGGCGGCGTTGCCGCACAGGAGATCATATTCGCAGATCGTGTGAACGATCGGAATGCCGCGCTTATGCGCCGCCCGCCACACCAGCGTCGTCACATCCAGCAGCGAGTGGGTGTTGAGAACATCGGGTTTGAAATCGTCGAGAACGGCCTCGAACTGCTTTTCGACATCGAAATTCCACTGCTGCTTGAGCTTCTGCATACGCCGCTGCTGCGGCGAATATTGCGGCCAGTCCTCAAGCCAGAAATCGTTGTTGTGGAACATGCGGTAAACGGAGACGCCGTTGCGCACCGTTTTCGGTTCGGCCTGCCGCTCTATGCAGGCGGCGCCGACAGTATGTCCCATGGAGACGAGTTCCTCGGCGAGATGTTCGACCGAGCGTTCGCATCCACCAACGATATGCGGCGGATAAAGGCTGCTAAGATGGAGAATTCTCATGCGGATACGCTCTATTTTCCTTCATCGAAAATCTATGGCGTCCATCCCGGGCTCGGTCGTCTCCGTAAATTCCCGGAGACCAGTGAGACATCTGCAAAATATAAAGAGCCGGAGCGGAACTAATGTTTGAAAATATGAATTACGAAAATCTACTTTTCAAAAAGCACGGGAATTGGCGGCATTTCAAGTGATTTTTTTCGCGGCGCGGCAAAAGCCATGCGGTGTTGCGAAAAGAACCGCTCTCGTGTTACGGTTTGGCCACTTTAAAGTGCAGGCGAGCGGGAGCAATCGGTTCCGTTGCGGCTGATAACTATATTAAATTTGATAATATCTGTTTTATTTCAGAGACATGGATTTTTGAACGGCCGTACATGCCAAAAACTTCCAGGACATTCTGATCTCGATATGCGGACAGCCGTAATCGTCATTTAAACGGCGACATCGATCGGATGGCGTGTTGCTTATATTCTCTCCGGACGTATCAGGAGGCGCAGATGAATGGAAAACAGCCGATCGCCATGAGTGGCCTGACGCGCCGCAACCTGCTTTCGGCCGCACCCCTTGCATTGGTCGCCGCCTCCGGTTTGCAGGCCATTCCCGCACGGGCACAGACGGCTGCTTCCGCCAGTACCGAAGCCTTTATGGACAGTGTAGGCGTGTGTGGCCACTTCACCCGCACCACGGGCGTCTATCCGGAACAGTTCGACCGGATCATGCCCGAGATGGAAGCGCTGGGCGTGCGGCATCTGCGCGATGAGGGGCTCATCGCCGCCAGAAACAGCCCCGTCTTTCAGCGGCTGCGCCAGATCGTAGCGGCCGGCTTTCGCCTTACCATCATATGTTACGACAATCTCAACCCTTATGTTTTCACGCCGCTCGACAGGCTCAAGGATTTCTACGACTGGTCCGACGCGAGTATCGATATTTTCGAAGGCAGCAATGAGCCGAACCTGACGAAAGATCCGCAGAACGCCCCGCGCATTTCGGCGGAGCATCAGGCTGCCCTGCACGCCGCCGTCCGCTCTGTTCCGCAACTGAGCGCGGTGCGCGTCGCGGCGCCAAGCTATGTCCTTGAGAACAGGGCGCTGGCATTTGACCTGAAGGATGTCTGCGACTACGGCAATATCCACCCTTACGCGGGCATGGAGCACCCCGAAACGACCGGTCCGGGGGCGCTCTCAAAATCCGTCGCCGCTTCGGCGCATATAGCAGCGGGCCGGCCGGTGCTCGCCACGGAAATGGGCTACCACACCTCGCTGCAAACCAAGACCTTTCATTTCCCCGTCACCGATGGCATCAAGGCACGCTATATGCCGCGTATGCTGCTCTGGTGTTTCATCAGCGGTATTCGCCGGTCCTATATCTATGAAATGGTTTCAAGCTTTGCTGCCGATGAGACAAACCCGGAATCCTCCTTCGGCCTCCTGCGCCACGATCTGAGCCGCACCCCGGCTTACGAGGCTGTTCGCGCCCTTCTTTCCCTCTGCAAGGCAGAACGGCAAACCGGGCAGGAGGAACGACAGATCGACTTCGTCACGGCCGATTCGCAAAGGTTGTCCCTGCATCTCGCAAGACCGGACGGTGCTTTGCTCGTGCCGGTCTGGCTTGGAATTTCCGGCTGGCAATGGCCTGCCCGGATCGAAAATCCGCCCGCAGAACGGGTCGCGACTTTTACGGTGGCGGGCGGGCATAGTCACGTTGTTGCACACCGTTTCCGCGATGACGGCTCCGTGAGCCAGCAGACAATGACGCAGGAAAGCGGGCAATACCGGCTTTCGGTCAGCGACCAGCTTACCGTTCTGGAAGTTTTCTGAGTGGCGCGGAGGAAATGCCGCATCGCAAAATTGTGTGTATCGCGTCGTGTTATTGCATGCTAGCCTGCTTGAATAATGGACTTCTGCCCCGCAGCGGCGGGCGCAATATATTACTAAATATATCTTTATTTTTTATAGATTGACGATGATGAAAAACTTTAAAGAAGCGCCTGCTGCGGGGGCGCAGCGTCTCGATATTCTTCAGGTAATGCGTGCTGTCGCGGCGACCATGATTGTTGCGCTGCACGCTGATGTGAACTGGCAATTCACGCTTTTCCCACTCTACCTGCTGAGGCTGGGGGGTGGTGTCGACCTGTTTTTCGTCATTTCCGGCTTCGTCATCGTTTACGCGTCGCGGCCCTATTTTGCAGCGCCAGGCGGCCGTTCCGCCTTTCTGCTGCGCCGGTTTCTCCGCATCGTTCCGCTTTACTGGTTTGTGCTGACCCTGCGGCTTGCCATGGCCGCCAGCGTGACCCTAATCAGCGCCAAGGCCTTTCCGCCGCTACAGTCGATCCTGACCTCCTATCTGTTTATTCCCTATGACAGCATGGGTTATGGCGACGCCTATCCGTTTCCGCTGATCGATCTCGGCTGGACGCTGAATTACGAGATGTTCTTTTACATCGTTTTTGCGGCGTTCATCTTCCTGCCGCTGCAGCGTGCGGTATTCACGACAGCCGCCGTGCTGTTTACCGCGGTCATGATCGGCTCCGCCTTCGATCTCGGCCTGCCGTTCAGCTTCTGGTTTCAGCCGATCATTCTCGAATTCGTCGCAGGCATGTTCATTGCGGTCCTTTTCATGCGCGGTTTCCGCCTGCCGCCCCTGATCGGGCTTGCAACAGCGCTGTGCGGGCTGGCGATCTGGATGCTGACCGATCTGAGCAGCATCGGGTTCCAGTGCGATCCGGGCTGTTACTCGTTTTCGCGGCTGTTCGTTTTCGGCGGCGGCGCAATTCTGCTGATGGCAGCGGCGACCCTGACCAGAAACATCTCCCTGCCCCGTTTCGCGCAGCCGCTGGCAAAACTCGGCGATTCATCCTATGCGCTTTATCTGCTGCACCCCTTCATCTTCCGGGGCTTCAAGATCGCGCTCGGCGGCGTCACTTACCCGCCGGAGTGGAGCAACGTCGTTTATATCGTCATCGTCGTCAGCACCGTCGCCATCGCCCACGCCTTCCACGTCTTTGTCGAAACACCGGCCAATATCTGGCTGCGTGACCGGCTGATAACATCCCCCCGGAAAGTCGCCGTGTCCTGAACAACCCGGAGAAAGGCAAGCGCGGCCGTTAACAATAGCCGAGGGTTTCCGCCGCGGATTTATTTTAGCGCTTGATCCTTTGCTTGTGCTGTGCGATTTAAGAAGAAATTTTAGATGTTGGGTAATAATCCCCAACGTTGGATGTATTTAAAGTCGTATTTTAAAGATTTGGAGAGTTGGATGCCCCGCATTCGTAACGGCTCGATGCTCGTTGGTGCGCTGTTTGTTGCCAGCATGGGTCTCTTTTCCACTGTCGCCAACGCACAGAACCTGAATACCGTGCCGCCGGCCGCCCCGCAGCAGACGCCTTCGGTCGAAAGCGCCGCAACAGGCGCACCCGTCAAGGCCGCCGATGAAACCACCGCTGCATTTCTCGCCCGCGTCAACACCACCAATCCGGACACGGTTTCCATTACCGCGGCTGAACTGTTCAAGCAGTCTCCGACGCAGGGAATGATCAAGGATCTGGTCACCATCGCTTCCAGCACGGATGCGGCGACGGCCGACGTGACCGGAAAAGTGACGAGCGGCTTTCCGATCATCGCAGTTTCCACCAGCGCGGCACAGTTCTCCGAACAGCTTTCCGCCCTGATCCTGAGCGACTCCGGCCAATTGCCAACCATCGTCGCACTGGCCCAGAAGGTCGGCAACAAGGATTTTTCCGAAGTTGTCGGCGAAGGCCTGGCACTTGCCCACGCCACCGCGATGCGCAACGGCAATACGATACTCGCGGCCGCCATCCAGTTGCAGACAAAAGGCGCCAACGTGCCCGCCGATCTTCTCATTGCCTTTAGCGAGAATATCGAGGGAACGGCTGCCGGCCCGGCTGCTCCTGCGGCTGCCGCAGCGGCTGCATCGCCGATCGGCGGCGCCGGCTCCTCGCCGGCCAGCGCCAACAGCATCGGCGGCTCGGGAACCGCAGGCGCCGCAGGCGGCACCGCACAGGCAGGTGGCGGGAGCGCACCCGTCGGCGGTGGCGGCAGCGGTGGTGGCAGCAGTGGCGGCGGAACAACAGGCGGCACGGGCACGTCATTCTTCACCACGATCAATAACTTCTTCTCGACCGGCAGCACCACCACGCCTGTCAGCACAAGTCCCGTTTGAGTTTGGCTTATCTGACTTCCCAAAATGGAAGGCTGCCGCCAGTTCTGTGATGCAACCGTGACTTGGCCGGCCTTGCGCCCGCCAAAAAGAGCGAGGCTGACAGTTGTTGCAAAGGCACGATCCCCTGACGATGGCCGATTACGATAAAAGCGGGCTGACGGCCGAGTTTATCGATATCGATGCCGCTCTTGCGATAATCCGCCGGCAATGGCGCATCGTCCTTGCGGCAATCGCGGTTGCCGGGGCGATCGGCCTTGCCTTTGCCGCGACGGCCGTGCCGGTCTATTCAGCCACGGCGACCCTGCTGATCGACCGCAACAACAGCCAGATTGTCGAACAGCTTTCGACGATCGGCGGCGTCATAGAGGATGAGGCCTCCATTCTGAGCCAGGTTGAGGTCCTGCAATCGGAAACCATCGGGCTTGCCGTTGTCGAGAGTCTCAAACTGACGGAGAATCAGGAGTTCAGGGCAACGCGCGCGTCGCTTCTGAGCTCGATATTCGGCACCATCCGCTCGCTCGTCAACGTTTCGCAATGGTTCTCGCCGGCAAAAAAAGAGTCTGTTGTTGACGATGGAACCCTGAAGAGATCGCTGTCGGACCAGCTTCTCAACGGCCTCAGCGTCAAGCGCATCGGCCGCACCTATGCGCTGGAGCTCACCTATAATTCGACCTCGCCGGTTCTCGCCGCGCAGATCGTCAATGCCGTGGCCTCGGCCTATCTGCTGGACAAGCTGAACTCCAAATACGAGGCGACGCGGCGGGCCAGCGACTGGCTGTCCGACCGTATTGCGGAACTGCGCCAGCGCGCGCTCGATACCGATCTTGCCGTGCAGAAATTCCGGGCCGAACATAATCTGATCTCGACCGGCAATAACAGCCTGCTTTCCGATCAGCAGCTGGCCGAATCCAACAGCGCCCTTATTCTGGCGCAATCGGAAACGGCAAAGGCGCGGGCGCGCGTGCAGCGCATCGAGCACATTCTCGCCACCGACGATGTTGACGGGGTCGTCACCGATATTCTCGACAGCTCCGTCGCAAACGATCTGCGCAAGAAATATCTTGAGTCATCGAAGATCGAGGCGGAAATCACCAGACGCCTCGGCAGCAACCATATTCAGGCCGTGCGTCTGCGCAATGAAATGCAGGAATACCGGCGGTTGATGTTCCAGGAAATCAGCCGTATCGCACAGAGTTACAAAAGTGATCTGGAGGTTTCGGAAGCGAAGGAAAAATCGCTTGCCGAAAGCGTCGCCAAAGCAACCGACATCAGCAACTCGGCCGGCGAAACGCAGGTTCAGCTGCGCGAATTGCAGCGCGAAGCCGAAACCTACAAGAACATGTATCAGACGTTCCTTCAGCGTTATCAGGAAGCGATGCAGCAGCAGTCCTTCCCCGTGACGGAAGCACGCGTGATTTCCAAGGCGATGCCGCCCAAGATTCCGAGCAAACCGAACAAGCCCATCATTCTGGCGCTGTTCATGATCATGGGCGCGGCAGCCGGCGGCGGTATTGCCATGTTCCGCGAATTCCGCGACCGGTTTTTCCGCACTGGTGAACAGGTTCGCGATGTTCTCGGGCTGGAATTCCTCGGCAATACCCCGCTCATCCCGAACAAGCCGGCGACAGAGGCGCAGGAAAGTGGCCAGCCCGGCCTGACGCTTCCCACCAGTGTTGCGCGTTACGCGGTCGAGCACCCGCTCTCCTCCTTCGCCGAAACCCTGCGCAGCACCAGGCTCGCCATTGATCTTGGCATTCCCGCCAAAAGCGGGGCGCGGATTGTCGGCGTTGTCTCGGCCTTGCCGAGCGAAGGCAAATCCACGATCTCCATCAATCTGGCGCAGCTGCTCGCCGGGCAGGGTTCGCGGGTCCTGCTGCTGGATGCCGACATTCGCAATCCAGGCGCTACGCGCGCCATGGCGCGCCACGCCAGCGAAGGTCTGCTGGAGGTCTTGCTGGAAGGCCGCAGCGTGCAGGATGTGGTGCTTCGTGACGAAAAGACAAAGCTCGCTTTCCTGCCCACGGTGGTCAAGCAGCGTGTCCCTCATTCCTCTGAGTTGCTGACCTCGGCGCAAATGCACAAGCTGCTGGCTGAAGCCAGCAACGCTTTCGACTACATCATCGTCGACCTGCCGCCGCTCGGGCCGGTGGTCGATGCACGCGCCATGGCGGGACGGATCGATGGTTTCATCTTCGTCACGGAATGGGGCAAGACCGCTCGCAGGGCGGTGCGGAACACGGTGGAAAATGAGGTCCATATCCGCAAGAAGTGCCTCGGCGTCATCCTCAACAAGGTGGACACCGAAAAGCTGAAGCTTTATCGCGCCTATGGTTCAAGCGAATATTATCATTCGCGCTATACACGATATTACCATGACTAGGCGTGACGGCGTGATGCGCCTGCGGAAAATCCTCGCGGTCGTGCCGGTCCTCGTCATTTCCGTCTTTGTCCTGTCTGTCGCGGGGCAGGCATTTTCGCAAAGCCGGCGTTTTTCCGATATCGTCGCATTGGCGAGGATCGCCGATGAAAATAACGGTCTTGCACCTGAATTGCTTGCAAAAACCGTCGCTGAACTTCACCCCGTCGTCACCGAGAAAATCTGCCGTTCGGATATCGTCAAAGCCGGAATGAGGCTCGTTCTGGCCGATCTCGATGCAAATGGCGCCGATCCGGCGTCCGCTTCCGGCGCGGCGCGTCTTGGTTTTGCCGAGACCTTTATTCGCCACTCGCTCTCCTGTTTTCCCGCAAATGGCGATGTCTGGCTGCGTCTTGCCATGGTTCGTTCACTGCGCAACGCCTCGCCCATGGAAGTTGCCGTGCTGATGAATTTCTCCCAGCTCTACGGGCCCGCCGATGCCAATGTGATCCGTGGTCGTTTCGTGATGTGGCAACAATTTCCGAAAAACACCTTGCCCGGGGCCGAGGCGGCCCGCGAGGCGGACACGGCCGTCGTCTGCGGCAGACAAGGAGAAATCCTGCGATGGACCCTGGCGGAAGTCTGCCCAAAGCCACCATCGGGAGGCGCGACACGCCACCCATGATCTGAAACGGCGAGAGAACGAAACCCTGTCCGTCATTCGGGCATAACCACCACAAACAATTCCGACAAAGCCCAAAAACATGTCGCTTACCGAAGCCCGATCAGAACCGCTCTCCTCCCCGCAGCTCCCATCAGCAGCAGTTCGGGACCGTGTACGGCCGGTCGTAGCAATCGCGTTCTGGGCAATCTTCCTGCTGGTGCTTCTCAATCGGGGCGCAACGGAAATCGAAAGCCGCATCGTTGTCACGGCCGGCATCTATCTCCTGCTGGTGCCATCAATCCTCCTGTTCGGACCTCCCAAGGCCGGTGCAGGCAAGGTACTTGCGGCGGTCTGCCTTTTGTTGGGAGCGCTTATCGTGCAGATGCTGCTGCAGGCATCCCCCCTGCCCGGCATCGCGCGCGCCAACCCGGCCTGGTCCATCGCCGCCATGTTCATGCAGAATGCGCCAGCCGCAACGATCTCACTCACACCTGCGGATGACCGGCTCGGCCTCATGAGCGCCGCCCTGCCTTTCGGCGTCTTCATGACCGGCCTTGTGATTTTCGATACCGACGAGCGTGCGGCAAAGACGCTGCGATGGTTTGCAATCGCCGGGGGCTGGCTCGCGCTGTTTTCAATCGTGCAATTCGTGCTTTTTCCAGAAGTTCTCGGCTTCATCCAGAAGCGCTTTTATCTCGGCAGCCTCACCGGTGTTTTTGTCAACCGCAATACCGCCGCAACCTTCTTCGGTCTCATTCTTCTCACGCTCGCCGTATTATTACACAAAAGCCTCCTCGCTCCGGATTGGGAAAGGGTAAAGGCGCTCGTGGCAAACCGCCTGACCGTGCCGACTGAGCAGAAAAAACTCATCCGCAAGGCCGCTTTTCTCGGGGTACTCTCGGGCTTTTGCTTCATCGCATTGATGCTGACGGGATCGCGTGCCGGGATCGGATCAAGCCTCGCAGCGCTGATTTTCCTGATCCTTCTGATCGTGTTCAATTCGCCCGCCAGAACCGGCCGCAACGGGGTCTCCGGCCGGCGCAGGCGGCGGGGGACGAGACGTCGCGCCGCGCTCCTGATTGCAGTCGCCATCGCCTTGTTTGCGCTTTTCGCCAACCGGGTGGCGCTTCGTATGGAAACACGTTTGGAAGACGACATGCGCTTCTGCTACATGCCGGGCATCGCGCGCGCCATCGCCGACAATTGGCCGCTGGGATCGGGCCTTGCAAGCTTTACGGAAATCTATGCGCCCTATCATGCGGCGCGATGCGGGGTGGACGCCGTCGTCACCCATGCCCACAATGTCTATGCCGAGGGGCTGCTGACACTCGGCGCGGCCTTCCCGTTTTACCTCGCTTTTTTTGTGCTCATCCAGCTGGTAATTTTTATTCGCGGGGCACGCAAACGCAGAAATTATCGTTACGCCTCTCATCTCGGCCTTGCCGCGCTGCTGCTTGTCCTGCTGCATTCGACGCTTGATTTTTCGCTGCAGATTCCCGGCTTCGCCATGGCCTATGCCGTCTTCCTCGCCCCGGTCGTCACGCTTTGCCTGAACCCACCCGGAATGGAACGAGACGGCCGCAAAAGGCAGAGGCAATCACCAGCTGAAGCCGCAATGCCCGCAACGATCCATTCAAGCCAGACGGCGCAAACACCGCTTCGTCTGCCATGACAGGAGTTTGGCCTGGGCTCGCGGATGCAAAATAGTTGTCGTGATCTTAACACCATGGGCGCAGGAATTTGAGCATGCGGATATTGCAGATAACCTCGCTATTTGCCCCCGATCGGGTGGGCGGTGCGGAAATATTCGTGGAGGACCTCGCGCGTGGACTTGCCGATAACGGACACACGATCGCGGTGGCCGCCATCTCCCGTAAAGAGCAGGCAGCGGAACAGCGCGACGGTTTTGCCATTCACCGCCTCGGCCACACCACGCCGTTCTTCATCGGCGACTGGGGGCAACAACCGGAATGGAAGCGGAAATACTACAAGATCGCCGTGCAGCTGGATCCGCGCCTCGTTCGCCGGCTTGCGCGTGTCATCGATGATTTCCGGCCGGACGTGGTCAATACCCACTCGCTCTCGGAACTGACTCCGCTGATATGGCCGATGATCCGCAAACGCGGCATTCCGCTCGTTCATTCGCTGCATGATTTCACGAGCATGTGCACCAATGGCTCCCTGTTTCATGACGGGCATATCTGCGATGGCAGCAGCAAAAAATGCCGCGCCTTTTCTTACCTCCATCGGCGTTGCCAATGCGCGGTTGATGCGGTTGCCGGCGTTGGTCGCGATATCGTCGAGCGCCATGTGCGGGC
>Ga0099826_10003226_pt1 | contig 10993 bp, 7 predicted proteins | sample Mtrugardesep15_FD_76830 | JGI IMG/M metagenome (GOLD analysis project Ga0099826, IMG submission 76830) | Root nodule microbial communities of legume samples collected from California, USA - M. trunc garden sep15 | ecosystem: Host-associated > Plants > Roots > Nodule | place: USA: California...
AATTCTCTCTATTGGAGGTAATCCTATATGTGTCAGACACTATCAACGTGGTCAATACCTCTTTCGGTCAAATTCAAACATTGACTCTCCATGTTTTAATTTTAAAACTAATTTTAATCAAATCAATTTTACAAAATTCAAATTTATTAAATTGTTCTGGACTGAGCAAAAGCTCATAGACCCATTTACATAGGCCTAATGCACCAAAGTCCAAATCCGACGTTTTAACCATCTTACTTGCAACACACACCCTCCCCACGGGGGGTTGCTCGGAGCACACGGAGACCCATTCAAACTTGAACAATAACGTCTCCCCACGCAACGGCTCATGCACCTCCACACTATAAAAGGGGACTCTCATCAGTCCTCAGGGTTTGACTCTTTTATCTCTCCTAACCCCCATTATACTTAATATTGACTTGAGCGTCAGAGTGTCTGCAGGTACAGACACCCCGTCGTTCCAATCACTGCAACCACTTACAACCACCGCCAAACACCACTTTAGTAGTCACCTTCTGATCAGGTACAATCATAAACATTATTTTGTCATCTCGTATATAATTATTAAGTGGAAATAACAAATGAAAAAAGTTACATTTATCAAATGTTGACTTAAATTAACACCATCTTTTGATCTTCATCCAATCCAATAACTTTAAAAACTTGAAATAATTAGTCGATGACATATGAGAGCAAATTAATTACCTAAATGTTTCTAGAGCAAAAACACACTTGAGATTGTCCATAGCCCATATAAAATAATAGAGGTGTGTCAAGCAATTTTACAAACACCAATGGATAATGTTGAGTCATATTCCTTTGTAGTGGTAGAGTTAGACAAGAACAATATTTAGTTTCATTCAGCATGTGAGGTTAATTTGTTTATTTTCTGTCTTCTACTGATCTTTCACTTTGGTGCCCACAAAACAACAGTTTAACTTTAACTTAAGATAATTCCAAAGTACTTGTTAAGAGATTTTTCAATATTGACAATTAACTCATTGTCATATTAATGTAGCTAACTCAGCAACAAAAATCAATCAATGATGACACTGTACATTGGTTGTCCTTTAACTATAAGGAGTAAGGACTGTTTGATTATTGTTTGATTATTAGTTCCAATTAGGAAATAGAAATCAAAAGCTACGAAAATGTACCTTTATCATTTCCCTAGTGAAAGTAACTAGTATCTAAACATGTGAACAAATGTTAATTTGGGGACATAATGTAGGTACGTACGTAAGTATATCAAAGTCACTCACTCATGACTCAAACTAAAGTTGAGATTATTATGTAAAGGGCTAAAAAGATTTCATTTTTACTCCTAATGTTACATATAAGATGATTTTTATATGTGTTTGACTTGTATTTTTAAAACAAAATTTCTTATTATAAAATCTTTAAACAATGTCGTTAGGACACTGGTTAGCAAGAACTTTTTATTATTGTCATGATTTTTTTAATTCAAGTTGTATGTCCATCTTGAAAAACAAAATCATCCCAATATGCTAACAATTATTAATGTTTCTTTGGTAGGGAAATAATCATAGAATGTTAATTTTTTTTGTCTATTCTTTTTTAAGTGATATAGTAACTGCTCAAATTATTGAGGCTACCTATTTTGTAGGCTTAATTGGAATTTAAAAGGTGTAGTGATTTTGACAGTTAGAAAACAGATTTATATGTTGTAAAGCTAATTGGTTTAATATTTTAGTCATGCTAACAAAATTGACATGTTACTAAGAATGTGATTTTATAAATAAAATAGCAAAAAAAAAATCTCAAATAAGTTGTTTCCTAGTAGGAAGCAAAGGGAAAAGTCCCAAGTAAAATGGGATATATTCTTTTTCTAACAAAGAATCAAGAAACTGCTTCATGTGGTGTCCATTTAGGCCACCATATAGTATAGAAACCCATTGTTAATGACCACAATGTGACAAAGAATGACACTAACATTTACTACTACACCATTGCTTTGTGCTTTCTTAAAAAGATCCTAATCCCTAGAAACCTTTCTTAATCTCATATTAGGTAAACTGTATCATCGTAATCTTCTAAACAAATCCCTTTGGTCATGCAAACTGAATCCTGCCAACTTTTATAAAAATATGTGATTTTTTTAAGCATAAACTATTTGTATTTTTTTTAGTATTAGGTTATTGGTGTAAAGTATTAAATATTGATTGACTTTATCAATGATTAATCTTTGTCGAACTATGAAGCATGAATACTTCTCAGATTAGGCGGTGTCGGACATGTATCGTGCCCAACACCGACACATATAAATACACTAAATTATATGATTTTTTCAAATTATTAGCGTTGTAGGTGTGTCAGTGTCTGTAACGTGTCTGATGTCCATGTTCATATCGATGCTTCATAGCTGTCGAACAATCTAACTGACTACTTTTAGTGAGTTCACTTCATCCAACCATATTTTTTCTATCCATAAGATTCAAACCGAGGGATTGAGTATTGTTTCACTTAGACCTATATTTGTTGTTGTGATATGCAACAAAATATTATCTGCATAAATATAAAATCCAATATGATCAAGCTTTACACAAAAAGAGTAAATGACATTAATGGCATTACATAAACCGTTTCTTTTGGAACAACAATAAATAATCACATAGGATTCTTATAAGTAGCTCTTAAGTATTTTCCTCATTTAATAATGTGAGTGGTATAATGAGGGACTTGCCCTTGGCTTAATATGGTGTGGTGGGGTCTAAAATGGTTGGAATATATTTGTCACAGTCAATCAAATTTTTGTAGCATCTTAGTCATTAAAAAGATTTTCTTTTGCATGTGTAAGGAAACTTTTGGCTACTTAGTGAAACATTTTTGACCCGTGTGTGTATGATACTATACACGCTTGTATTAGTTGAGAAAAATTATGGAGGTGATACTTGAAACTTATGACCCCATTTTTTATCTTGTACTCTCTCATTAATTATAAGACTCTTTTGGAAAAAAAATTGTCCCTTTTTATAAGACACATTTGCTATTTCCAACTACATTAATTATTTTTTTACATACATGTCCTCATTTATTATACATTTTTTTCTTCAATCACAATAAATAACATATGGAAACCATAAACTAGCTCTTTCTCTTAAGGATAAAATTGTAAAAACAATAGTGATTACAAACAACTTTAATACAAATATTCACTTTCTTAATTCTCATAGTTTTAACAAAAGGGTCTTATATATAGAGGCGAAGGTATAGTATCTCATAACTTTAATTGTTTTAGGAAAATAATGTACAATTAAGTATGTTTTCCTTTGCACCTTAAAAAGAAGCAAAAACATGCATTAAATAAACTTTACTCTTATTAATGAGTTAAGGGTAAAATAGTATTATACGTATTTATCTAAATTTATTGTTTCTTCATATGTTTGCACAAACTTTAAAAGACCATGGCAAATGGAGGACAAACAAATCACATATATCTTGATCATCTAAAATCATTTATACTTTTCCTTATTTTCTTCTATTTTTGTAAAATATCTCAATGATCTCAAGTTATTCCATCTTTCTTTTAGTTATTCTCTCTTCTCATTTTCCCTCCATTTTCTCTTTTCTTAGGATCTACACTCCTCGTGGTCGAGACTATATCATATTAGCGCAATCTCAAGCACATTTAAAATGATTTTAGCCTAAGTAACTTCTATTGAACTCAAAGATTTTAACTAATTTACATCACAAGCACACAACTTTGTTGGCGGACACGAAATATATTATTGTATATACATGAAAACCCAAGGTTCAAACACCAAAAACCAACCCAACTCACTAATTTATTTACATACTATTTGTCCATCACAAAAACAAATTAACTTTTTTATTTATTTATAAAAGTACAAGTTTTCCATAAACATTAAACAAATCCAATATGCAGCTATATCACACACACTGTGTCTAGGGTAAGATTAAAGGAGAAGGATAATTTGTTACTCAAATAAAAAATGGATAAGAAAAAAGCCACTAAAGAATGTCAAGAGCAATGTAGGACATGTTATAGTAGTACATATACAAATAGGGCTTTCATCAAAAAAATTACCTTTGTTAACTAACTCCATCTAGAAGAAATTTTTAGGCTTTTTAGCTTGTCCCATGTGAGTGCATCAAGTTTCATGAATCACTGATTAAAAATAAACAAAAATAAGGTATTGAAATATAAATATTAGGTTGTAAAATTAAACCCTTTTTTGGCTTTTGAGTATATACCATGTTAGGTATAGATCAAAGATAGACACTACAACTAAAATAGAATTATTGAACCAACTAACTTAGCTAAAATGATGTAAACAAAAATTTAACACAAAAATACTCATATACACATTCATCAAAATGTTAAGAATTGCACAAGTATCGTTATCCAAGAAAACAAAATGTTACACTAAAATACTCACACATAGAAATCAGCACACAATTCCAAAACAACACCTTGACTATGACCTATAGCCTCTCAACTCATACTCAATCACTCTCCATGCATAATAAACTAAATTAAATCACAAAATATTAAAATAAAAAATCTTCTCATTAATTAATTAAAAAAAAAACAGAACCAAACTACACTACATACTACATAGTACATAGTCTCTAATAATCTCAAATTAAAAAACAGAAAAACATAATTAAATTAAACTAAACTACATAGTCACTAATTTTCTACTAACATGTAAATATTGAAATTGAAAATTTTCATTTATACATAGGTTCTTGTTTTTTTTTTCTCTTCAAAGAGGAACATAACATAACAATAATAATCAAATCAAACTTCATAAATTATTTTCCTCATAGAATATGAACCCTAATTTCTCATTGTTGTTAGTTGAATAAACCTTAAACAAATCAAACACTCTTCTCAACTCGAACCTTAAACACTGTTTCCAAATCAGGACACTTGAAAAACTCTCTACCACCAACAACATTGTTACACTTTGAAACTTTCTTCTTCCTTGGTGCCGGTGGACACGACATGTTCACCGGTATCCTAGCTTCTTTCGCGGTCGGTGTTGTTGAATTTTCTTCATCTTCTTCGTCAAAAACTGCGCCGTATTTTGTGCTCATCTTTGTGTTTATAGGTTTCAATGACCTAAGAGAAATTCCAGCTATTACCCATTTCTTAGCTTCAGATTCCAAACTCTTCTCCATTTGTGTTTTCTTCGAATTCTTCGAAAAACCCATTTTTTATCTAAGCTAAATTGTGATAAAAATTGAACCTTTTTCTTGTGGGTGTAACGGAATCAAAGAGAATCAAAATGGGGTTTGAGAAAATTGTGAAAAGATTGGATTTTTAGTGAGAGAAACTCAAAGGGTTGTTGAAAAGATTGATTTTTGAGGAAAAAAAATTGATGCTTGAGAATAATGAAGAAGAAGAACAAGGAATAAGGTAAAAGGGTTTGTCTTAGGTTGTTGTCTTTCTTAGAGAGAGAGAGAGAGAGAGATGAAAAAAGTTTGGAGATTGAAATGAAGAATGAAAGAGTGAGAGAAATAAAAAGGGAGAGATTCTGAGTTTTAGAGAGAGAGAGAGAAGGGGCTGACCGAGAATTTACGGGCAGGGCAAGTGGGAAATGAAATTTTGGCGCGAAAATTTCGTTGAATTGGGAAGCAACGGCTCTAATTCCCGCTCTATGAATTTTGAGATGAGGAACTACGATTTTAGCCTTTGATATTTTTTTATTATTGAATGAAATAATGATGATGACAGAGTCTGTGCGACGACGTTTTTGTAGCTGAATGTGTTTGTAGGTATTTATCTTTGTGGTGTGGGCCACTTAATTTAAATAAAGTATATCATATAGTATATATTATGTTATTAGTATCCATTAAGTAATAATTACACTATGATTTTATAAAAATTTATTTGATTTGATTGTTTAACGAATGTCATTGAGACATTTGTTAACATTCTCCATATTTATTTTGCAAGTGTACGTCGTTATACTATGTTTTGTTTGGAGCATATATCTTCTTTTTGTTCAAGGTTTAAAGCATATAATTATTCTATGTTAGAGCATCAATTAGTAACATGAGGTTAAATAAGAGAACGAACGTCAAAAGACAATAAAATGAATACATGATACTTGTTAATGCAGTTCGACCAAGTGTGTTTACCTCTATGATTATTTATTTTTTTGAGCAAATACCTCTATGATTATAGAACAACTATAGTTTTGTTATTATCATTGTGATGAATTAAAGTTTTATTAGTGTTACAATCGATATATATAGTATTATTATTACAATTCAATTTACAATATTACCCCTAAACAACACTGCGGGGGGTTATTGTCTGTTGCCTTCTTTAATGTCTTGCATGTATGAGTCATACTTTAACATTCTAAGATAAAAAAATTAACATGTGACAAACTAATGTCCGAGTTCCAATTAAAAAATGTACTCATATTTAGTCTTCGACACATATCAAATAATATACTGTTAGTGGAAGTAACATGTGAGAAATAAAAAGAAAACTTTATCAATATCTTATTATTTGATAAAAAAACTTAGAGCATCCACAATGGTAGTTCTTTAACTGATACTCTTTAAAGGATCTCATGTGACACATCACTTATTTATAATTTTTTTAATAAAATTACATATTAAAGACTCAATGACTTCAATGGCAAAACACTAATAAGGACTCCAATAAAAAAAAGTATTTAAATAGGTCTCATTATCTTTACATCATTAAACAAAAATAATTTACCTATTATTCTTTTTTACAAGTGGGACTAATTAGTACACATTTGATTACTCATTTTTTCTGAGACCAAATAGTACACATTTTATTACTTTTTTAAACGTGAGACCCGTTAGTTGCCTAAGAAAGAGAGAGTCCTTATATAGTTACCTGTTCTTTAACGAGACTTGTATTTTCTTCCTCCAATAGAGGGTCCTTAACAATGAGTGGTCTTTGTTAAGTAAGGACCTCCCATTGAGATTCTCTTAGAGAAAAACTTTACAAATTGTGTTTTTTATTATATTTTTAGTGTTAAAAAGTTAAATGGTGAAACACATTTATAGTAAGTGTGGAGAAGGTAGACATTGTGAATTCGAACATACTAATATAGAAATTTGATTATGGTTATTAGACATCTTCTTCGTAGAGATTGTGTGATTAGTTTACGACATACTTTCTGTGAGGGTAACACTACAACTGATTTTCTAGCTAAAAAGAATGCTCTTAGTGATAGTAGCCTTGTTATTTTAAACGAATCCCCTTCTTATATGGCCTCTGTCCTCTTAGCAGATGTCACGAGTGTTGAGTTTGTTTGACCCTAGTTTGGGTCTTTTTTGTTTTTTTTTTCCTTTTTGTTTTTCCCTTTTGTTAAATAAAACATGTAAACGTTTATTTTAGATGTTTTTGCCACTTGAGTTTCAAAAAGAATTTCTCTCTCTTTGCCTATTTTCTTTATAACGAATGAAAAAGTAAGAATGAATGAAAAAGTTGAAGGCTCGAGGGCTACTTATGGTCATAAAATGTTCCTAAATTGTAACTACAATCAAATGAAATATGTTTAACCTTTAAAACTCAATTAACACATCACGAACCGTCCAAACCTTGGTTGCAATGTCACAGTTCACATTTTGAGAGAACACTAATTTAAAATAAATATATTGGTATTTTTTAGTATTGTTGAGATTGTGGGAGTGAGATTTACAACATGTAGAGGGTGTAGGCAGTAATAGTCAAATTAAAGTTAACATTTAGGCATGGCAACATTGAAATGACTGGACTTATACATGACCATATATAATAGACCGATATAACTTGAGATTTTACTTGACACCCTCTCGCTTTATCTCCATATACCCCAAAAAATTTCTTAAATCAAAGCATCACCCTCATCGTTTTTTTTACAATTGATATCTAAAATAAATAAATATATTCCTGAACTTTTTAAAACTAAAGAAATATACAAAATATCTCAAATATCAGATTTTCACACTCCACAGACAATGAATAAATTAAAATAAAATTTTAAGAAAATAATTAGTTAGCTTTCCAAGGGACCAATATGCTTAAATGTATTTGGTTTCACATAATTCATATCAAACAAGGCCTACAATAAAAACGTTGAAATGAAAGGTTTAGAAAAAAAAAAAGTTATTTTTTGTTACTATCACATACTGGATCCTCTAAAAAATATATCTCATATTTCTCAATTGTTGTACGTCTTCCCATTAAAGGAAAAAATGTGAGATATGTTAATAAATGAGTTTGGCTATCCTCCATTTCCTTTTCCTTTATTTGTGTCCATTTATGAAAGAGATATACAGTTAGACACAAACAATATATTACTTCCTCCTTTCAAAATAGATGCCGCAGTAATTTACTATGCAGATGTTAATACACTACTTTGATCATTAATATCTTTAATTATACATAATAAAACAACATCTTATATATTAACATTTGTATTTATGTATTAGTTAAAAAATATGGTCAAAGTAAGTTATGTGAATAGTGCACATTGTAAAATTGTGACATATATTTTGAAACGGAGGAACTAACGATTAAGTGGGTTCCATTTATGCATTCTACAAATCTATTATATGTGTCTACCTCTCTCTTAAATGGACAACAAATGAAGAAAAAATAAATGGAGGATAGTCAAACTCATAAAAAATATCTATATTTACCCCATGAGTTTAGTTTCGTTGGTAGAGAATTGCATTATATATGTAGATGTCGAAATTCAAATTTTAAACACCCCATTTATTCATCTTACAAATTCCAACCGCTAAACTAATTAAAAAAAAGAGAAGGATATACTAATATTTAAATTTATTCAATATCGATTAACGACGCCTTATTTTATTATTCCCCCTATCCCAAATAAAAATTCGTCTCGACCATTTCATAGAGATTAAAACATGTAATAAATTTTGTATAAGAAAAAATAAATCATGATACACCCATCTTAGTCATTATTATAAACAAAAATTCATTTATCAAATTCTTTGAATAACTTATATACTTAATTTTTTTACTTCAAATTCATTGAATAACGTTATATAACTATTGAAGTTGTTCATTGAATTTGAAAAAAAATAAATTATCATTTACAATAATGATAAAAAAGAATAGAAAAACAAATATAATAATATACATGGTCAACAATTGAGTCAAAATATTTTTTCCAAAAGCATGAAATTAAAGTTCCCGCCAAGTCGTATTTTTCTCTGAATACCGCCCAAACATTTTTCCTTAAATTCCATTTTTCATTCATTTTCACACTCTTCCCTCTAAATCTCAAAACCCTAATCCCTTTTCTTCTTCAATTTTCTCCCAAAATCTCAATGGCTTCTCGAAAATCTCAATCCTTCTTCAACCTCACAACTTCACGCGAGCTCAATTCCTTTCAATGTCAGTTAAAATTCATCACTCACTTCACCCAATTCCATAATTTTCAATTTTCAATTTTTCTAACCTTTTAGGGTTTTTTGTTGTTGTTACAGTTCGAAAAAGACCTAATTGCGATGGATGGTTTCACGGATTCTTTGATGTTGGAGCTGTAGCTACTCAGCATAACGGTGAAGATGTTGTTCCTCTTGCTCTTTCGTTCGCTAAGGTGTGAAAGATTCGATTTTGATTATACCCTTTTGTTTTTATGCAGAAAATATTATGTGGGTCACCCTTGTTTTTTGATTTTGGGATTTTTTTTTTCTTCGTGCAGACTTCGAAATTTTGTCATATTCTTGCTTTGTCTAATGAGGAGGGATATGTTAGCTTTTTTGATACTCGCCGAAAATTCAAAGTGCCTCTGTGTCTAGAAAGAAATGCAGGTTTTTTATTTTATTTTGAGTTTTGATCTACTTTGTTTTAATTAGATTTGAAGCATGAACACTGACACCGGATACAACATGGACATTGACATGTTAGCACTGACGATAATTCGAGAAAATGGCATATTTCATTTTAATTACATTACATGTGTTAGTGTTCGACACACCTTTTATCAGAAGTATCCTAACACCATTTATAATATGAGAAAATGTCATATTTCATTGTAATTACTAGTTTCGGTGTTTGACACTTACATGTATCGGACACTGGGCATGCCTTTGATAAGAAGTGTTGGTTGGTGCTATAAAGATTATATATATCAACAAATTTTATGGTTTATGATTTACTTATGTGAAATTTTGCCTCTTTTGATATCAGAGGAAGCAAGGATTTGTGAATGGAGTTCGCATAATAATGCAGTTTTTGATGTCAATTGGATCAAGGTAGCCTTCAATTTTTGCAATTATATGTTCATAAAATCTACAAATAGGTTTTTGTTAATTTTTTGATAGATTGTAATTAGCCTGAATTGTTTATTTTGTTAGTGTCTTAAATTGGTTTACATTTGTTTGCAGGATGATACGCAGATCCTCACTGCTTCTGGTGATCAAACGGTGAGTCGTTGTGTTGTTATCAGTTTACTATTGCCTGCTAAAACAATAAACGAATTACATTGTTGTTCTTGCTATGCTTTGTTCCTGATTCTCACATGATACTTGCTAAATTTTGAATCAACGTTACTGCATTTTGAAACACTGCATAGGTTGATTGTTAGATACAGTACCACATGAGTAGTTTCCTTTAAGCTGGTTTTATATTGAATGTTTTTATGGTGCTCATTTACAGGTTAAGGTATGGGATGTTCAAGAAAAGAAGTGTCTTGGAGTGTTAGTAGGGCACACAGGAAGTGTGAAATCTATTTCTTCTCATCCAACTAATCCTGGTAAGATTTCTTTGTGTATGCATTTCTATGCTTCTACAATGTACTGAATTTTATGTAATCACAAATATATTAGCAATTGACATTCTTTTATCCCCAAACTTACAGATATTTTAGTCTCTGGTTCAAGAGATGGATCTTTTCGTCTTTGGGACTTAAGATGTAACTCCAATTCTAACAGACGTGAAGAAGTTAGCATATGGTAAGTTGCAGTTTTTTATTTGTAAAACTCTTGTGATGAG
>Ga0099826_10003227_pt1 | contig 10987 bp, 2 predicted proteins | sample Mtrugardesep15_FD_76830 | JGI IMG/M metagenome (GOLD analysis project Ga0099826, IMG submission 76830) | Root nodule microbial communities of legume samples collected from California, USA - M. trunc garden sep15 | ecosystem: Host-associated > Plants > Roots > Nodule | place: USA: California...
AGAAGATTAGGTATGGTAATGATAAATAAACTATATTTTAATTTTGATAAAATTGCAGGGCATGAAAGTTGAATGAATTGATGCCCTTATTGTTTTCATGTTCCATGCTCCTATCATACGCCGTGTTGTGCTTTTGACCTTTGTTATCACATTTGTAATGAAGGTAGACCTACTGAACCCATTTGAACAATCTGCATACTGGTTGATTGAAAAAAAATATGATTTATATTTATAAACCGTTGTGCTAATTACCGGAGAAATTGATCGTCCTCCTCCTCAAGTATATTTTTTTCTCATGTCAAAATCTTCACGCAAGAAGATCCATTTCCATCATTTTTTGAGTTTGAAAGGAAAAATCATTTGCTGTATTTAAATTTGCTAATTGCCAGGGAGGTAAAAAACTTAGCTAAAAATACCATGTACTGAAAACTAATCCATTTGCATTTCATTACGTGTGAATTTATTTACAAAGAAAGGAGAGACACAATTTGAAGGAAAAATATCATAGAGCCAAAAGAAAAAGGAAAAAGAAAACTGTGAACAAGACTCCAGATCAGACGTAGAATACAAAGGGAATCTGTTGTTATTTAGAGGTCAATGTATTATTACAAGGTAGTCAAGGGCAGTTTTCTGTGACTTGATGATTACATGGGAATATCACGTCGAGCAACAAAAAAACTTTGATGCCCTTATTTCATTTCTTAAAGTTATTCCTGTAGGCTTTGATGGAAATGCTCTTGCTAGTCTCCTTCCTGCATTTAACAGATAGAAACAACCACTTAACACAGATAACACAGATGCTTTATTTTCTTACACTAACTTCTAACTTCTAGGGTCAATTAGCAAAATACTATTGAAATCTGGTTCATAAATTTTCATATAATTTTTACTCCATAGTCCATACAAAACCTAACCATTAGAGGAGAATAATTCAGCACATAAGCCACATACCTATTTCATAGAAAAGCTCATTGATGTTCTCAGCAGTCTTAGCAGATGTTTCCATGTAGAACATTCCATTCTCTTGAGCAAACTGCTCTCCGTCCTGCATTAGTTTAATTTACTCAAACAACTTACAAGGAAAAATAGAAGGGAAGAGGGATCTGTTTCAATGCTACTATATAATTATGAACCACATATTCCGACATGAACATCTGACCCAAACACATTGGCACCGCTAATGTAAAAAACATAGGACATTGGGAGAAGGGTGTGAAGAAGATTTAAACACAACCTCAGTTTCAACCTCTCTCTTTGGCTCCAAGTCACATTTGTTTGCTACCAATGCCATCACCAACTTCTGACTTCCTACAACATGTGGTTATATGGTTATACTTCAATAGAAATAAGCTTTTCAAGAACACTGATAAAAGATACATACAAAACATGTTACTAATGCACATGCATACTATAAGAGTTGAACCCAAAACTAGATGTTTTACTTTTAGACATCTGGCCCCCTTTTACTAAGACCAACACATATTGCTATCACAATTTCAAATTTCCTGCGTTTGAGGTATTACCATGTCTTTGCAATTCCTGAACCCATTTTTTCGCTCGAACAAATGTGTCCTGAAATATAAATTTGGATCATAAACAACATTGTTGATCATTTTCGAATGTAACAAAATAAATACTTACAATGCTAGAGATGTCATAAACAACAATTGCTGCTGCGGCACCGCGGTAATACATAGGAGCCAAACTATGATATCGTTCTTGTCCTGCTGTGTCCCATATGTCAAACTTCACAGTGGCTTCAGATAATGATAATATTTGTGTGAAAAAAGCAGCTCCTATGGTTGGTTCCTATGTGTACATTAATTAATATGAAGGTTACTAAACTCTGTTGATAATAATATGAATGAAGAAAGTATATTTCATTTATTGATATGAAAATTGAAATGGAAGTAAACCTGATTTTGAAAGAACTGGCCTTTGACAAATCTTAATGCTAAACTAGTTTTTCCTGTTCCCATATCTCCAAGAAGTACCTACAAGAAGAGCCATATATATATAAATTCTATATAAATCTGTAACTATGATCCTAATAAACACATTTTTAGATAAATTTTTTAACATAATCATGTCATAGAGATTGGACAAAGTTTTTCGTTTGCTGCTCAAGCGTAACACAACCCTCGCCTTTTACCCGGGCTTGGGACCGGCTATGCATAGCAAAGCTAAACATAGGCTGGATTTTTTATAATAACTATAAATTTGGTAGAGGAAGATCAAGTACAGATTCATAAAAAAATGACTGGCATCTGAAAACAAAAACATAATTTAGCAATAAGGTAAGACATACCTACCAGCTTGGCTTGAATGATCTTATTCCCCGGTCTTGACATACTAATAAGTTGAAAAATATTTTGTAGAAGTTGCAGAAAATGATGAAAGATGTAAAATGAAAGAGAGTACTTACTGTGTAGATCAAAGAAACTACTAGTTGCATTTATCATTAGGAATTTGGTGGAAAATAAGGTAAGAGACTAGTAGTTTTTACTAGTGTTGACTGGTAGTTAATCAAATGTATAGAGCATTCTAGCAAATAAGCAATATTGATTGGATTTGGTAGTGTGAATAAATTGCAAGTTAATATGTTGCTATACGTCTGAACATAAAAGGAAAAAAAGGCTTCAAAATTTCACTCATGCATTCTATGACTATGACTCCAGAGTCTCATAGCTAGTTGAAGAAAGAAAGTTCCAAAAAAATCCAAACTTGGTTTGGTATCTTGAACCATGTATGTGTCCTTTTCAAAATGCTACTTGATTAACAGCGATCTATTTCATTAGAACTTTAATTCATTGATGAGAAATAGGAGTAATCTATATAGATTGATCTTGCAGGAACTAGCTAATCCAATGCACAATCAAACGTGCAATTGATTTATATTATGACTTAAGCACATGAAGAGAGTCCAACTCAAAAAAACTAATCGATTAGGTGAGAGAGTCTCCTAACTTAAAGGAGTATATTAAACATTTTTATCTACTCAGAATAGAACTTCTAACAATCTAACTCTAATCCAAAAATATTGATAACTAGCCCGTGTGAATGAAAACGGTCCCAATATAACATGCTCATAATTAATCAAGATTAAAAAATGAAGTTGATTTAACTTTAACTAACCATTCACATTCATTTTGTAACCAAAAAAAAAAAACATTCACATTCATTTCACTCAATTCTCCTTGGTTGTTCCGGACGAAGCCAAGACTCCATTTGAACAAATCTAATAGCATGCCCATATTCCAAGTCCCTATAAAGTTGATGGTTATGCCCTTAAATAAAAGCCTACTAAATCAATTTTGAGTAATGTCTGAAAGGTCTAACTTAACAAGCAATGTTAAAATTATTAGGCTAATTTATAATTTATAATTTTATAATTTGATCGATGGATGAGAGACGACACTAGTGGAATGTGCACCGGTGGCAATGAGTTTTTGCGGTGGAACGAAAGGTGTCTGCATGCACGTTAGCACTCCAACGTTCAAGTCAATAATAAAACTGAGAGAGAGTGTGTAGAAAATGTCGTGAAAAGTAAATCATACTTTGAGGGTGAAGCTAATTCACCCTTATATAGGCGCGCGTATGAATAACCGTCTTTGGGTTTTGCGGCATGTGATTAAGGAGCAGTTAGAGGACACGTGTATCGTGATCCTCGCACGGAGGCGTGCTAGGAAGCGATGAGGTGCACGAATGTTGGGATGTGCCTTCAGGCATTGAGCCTTAAGCCGGTGTATGTATAGTCCACTTGTCAGTGTAGGATTGATCTTCTGACCGATCTGATCCAGAACATAATCTTTTTTGTTAATGATTTGTTATCATCGACGTTATAAACTTAATATGCAAACTTAATAGTCCATTTGCAACAGCCTTATTAAATTTCTATGAATAACCTAAGCACATTTCACTTGCATTACATGTATTTTTTTTTTGACAAGACTTGCTTTACATGTATAAGATGCAGTTTATTCAACAAAAAAAAAGTATAAGATGCAGTAGATATGATTATTTTCTTATGTTGCATAAATTCAGTTATGTAACAAAATTTGTCCCCTAAAAAAATGTAACAAAATTTGCATGTTATACTATCAATAAAATATATATTTCTCATGAGTACGGGTGAATCACATAATGTGTATGTTCTTTTGTAATATATATGCACTCGGGATGGACCTAGAAATATACTATACAAGGGGCTAAATAATCAGTGTCAAAAAAAGGGGCTAAATAATCGATAATTAATTAACTATAGAAATATTTGTTTTCGTTCTTCGATGTTTTTTTTTTCTAAATGACCGTAGATATTAATTATTTTAATAATCTGGACTCTGAAGTACCTTTAAGAGTTTTCTTAAAAACAAAAGTACCTTTAAGAGTTATTTCTTCTAAATAATTTTTTTTAAAATAAATTTCTTCTAAATAAAAATTGTATAACGAAAATTGTATATATATTTTTTCACAGAAAAATTGTACTGTAATATTTTTGATAATATAATAATATTTTTCAATATATAATAAATTTACTTCTCTTTTACTAATTTTTGTTTTTACTCGCAAATGAAATTACATCCCTCACAAAAAATAAAAAATAAAAGAGATAAGTAGAGACTTGAGACTACAAGATGCCAAATACATGCTATATCATAATTCACTAGACCAAACCTTTTGAAATCGTAGCTAAAGTCTTCTGTTTTTAGATTACTTCAATTGAAAGACACATATGTCTAAATTTTTTGTAATGGTTTATCTTACTTATATGTTTACTTTTTATTTTTTTCACAATTACTAATATATTTACCTTTTTTTAGGGAACTTATATATTTACTTGATATCTCCACAATACTTACTTTATATCTCAACTCTAGTAATACCAACCTTAAAAATTGTAAATTTCTTGCAAATACTCTTTGAAATTAGAGAAAAGACAAAATCTACTTGAAATTGTTAATCGTTTGTCAATTTGCCCCTTCCATTAGTCAACATGACGTGATTGTTGACCGTATATGTGAAACTGTCATGTTTTTCCAACAAAAAAAAGAAAATATTTGAAAAATAATTTTTTTGGATTTTTTGAACGGTAACATTCGAGAACAAATACCCCTTCAAATTGGGCAAAATTCCCCTTAAAATCGACGATAATCAAACAAATTGGTCCTTGTGACAAAAGGTCACGCTAGTATTTTAGAGATTGTATGAACGATCAATAGACATGGTGTTACTCTACAAATTTGCACAATTTTTTCGAGTGTAAATTTAATTTATTGTCGGGTATAAGATTAATCTTCATAGTCTCGTTCTTATCTCACTGTTGCTTCCTTCCCCTCCATGTTCTTGTACCACATTGAACATTATGTTTTTAAATTATTTTGTGTAACAAGTTTCCGTAACAATGTAAAAATAGTGGAAAAGATATATGGCAATGTACAAATTTCATTTTTGTCTCTTTACATTCTTGTTTCAATGTTTTGTCATTTCAATATTATATTATATTATATGGCAATATTGTTTTGAAATTATTGATGTTCTAAAAAATGAGAAATACAAGATTTCAGATTATACAAGCTAAAATCATGTTCGGGTTAGAGAATCCAAACAAAAAGTATTTTAAGAAGAAATAAAAAATAAGGTGTATGAGAGAGAAACTTATAAGATAGAAAAAGTAATAGTTGTTAATCTTTTATGTTTGTTGATTGTGTTGTTATTTTCATCGGCGTCCAACAACGTATTGATCTAGATGTGATTTTCTATTTGGACTTTGACTCTTTTTATTTCAAAAGAAAAAGACAAATTTAAGCACCATCGAATCAATTTACTATAATAACCCTTTTCTTCAATTTTTTGTTTAAAAAACAAATACAATTGAAAGGTGAAAAAAGACATTTAACCTGTACCTAAAAGTTAAAACATAAGCAAAGTTGATGACTTAAGAACAATTTAACCCAAAGAACAAGAAAGAAAAGACAAATCAAACATAGACACGTACAAATTAGGAAACACCACCACAATTTCCTACACCAAACCAATAATCAATCATCAAATTCAAATTTCAATGTTTAGATTTTTGTAGATAAAACGTTAAATGCAATGCAATCACATTATCCAAAACCTTAAAAAGCTCCTTAAGAAAAACCATGAAAATCTCAAAAGAAACATGTTACACTTACACACATCTCCTATGGCCATGCCAACCTCGTACGGATCAAACTCACGTTGTTTTTTCAAACCGTTTTCGAGTTACATGCACGTTGAGCCTCTTACTCTTGTTCACCACCATGTACATTTTCTATCCATCGGATCCATACCTTAAAATCGTACGGTTGAAGCTGAAGAAGATTAAGGTACATCGTGTGCCGCATATCACCGTCGATATCTCCATGCTCTTCACGTTGAGAGTGCAAAATGCTGACGTGTATTCCATGGACTTTGGTGCTGTTGACGTGGCGGTATCTTATAGAGGGAAACCACTTGGACACGTGACTTCGAAGAATGGGCACGTGAGGGCTATGGGATCTTCATTTGTGGATGCTGATGCGGAATTTAGTGGTATTGGTGTGTTACCTGAGATAGTGTTGTTGTTGGAGGACCTTGCTAAGGGTATGATACCCTTTGATACTGTTAGTCAAGTTAGGGGCAAAATGGGGATTCTATTCTTTTACTTTCCCATTAAGGTAAATCGTTTTCTTACTTACATGTTCTTCATAATCATATCTTGCTTTAGTTCTTCTCAATTATTATTTTTTAATAATTTGAGTTAGGTTATAGTTTATGGTGCTAATATGATAATGTTCCAATAATAGGCTAAACTATCATGTGCGGTTTTGGTGAGTACAATAAATCAGACAATTATTCGTCAACATTGTCTCCATGAGGTAAAGATTAACTATTATTGTTTTAGAGTTTGATTGTTATACAATTTGTTTGAAATTTGCTTCTTTAATTAATATTAGAATTTACTTTGAATGAATTGAGTGTAAAATTATAAACCAAGTGGTAAGGTTATTTGTTAATGAATTTTACTTGAAGGCGCATAGTTTGAAGTATAAGTTTTAACATTAACTAAAAGAATTATTTGGTCATATTTTATTTAATTACTTTCTAACAAATTTTTATTTACTTGGTCTTTTTCACGTAGAAAAGATATAAGTTTAAAATTATTATACCATTGATAAAAAAAATCTGATAGATAATAAGACTAAGTCAATATTTGGTTTAGGGTTAATTATAAATTTCGCGTCGCAATACACAAACCAACATGATAATGAGAAGTTTTAATTTGAAGAGTTGGAAAAACGTGCATTCGATGGGTATCCACCATGATAACAAACACACCATAAGACAATTTTATGATTTGATTTTATATGTGTATGTTCGGGTCAATATTTTATCAGTCTCATTTGTTGATTATCCATGCAATAACATTTTCTTTAAAAGAATAATTTTATTAGTAAATGAGCTTATTTAAATAATGTACCTGATTTTTTTTTTATGATTTTATTTTAGGGATGAAAAGAAGATCTAGCCAACACTGAAGAGTGATCGGAAAATGTTAGACCCGTTGTATATATATGTACCACCAATTTAAATAGTTGGTACTCGGTACCCCAATGCTTGGATCAAAATTACATATACATGGTTTGTAATCATAATTGGAAAATCGATAAAGATTAAGTTATGTAAATTATGTTGATAAATCTTTAAGAATAGTTTAATCAATGATTTAAGTTAATTTTTACATAATTGGTTATTATTTTACAAATATCATCCCAATGTTGGGTTTGGGGGCCCCTATTTTAAACGGATATTGCATTAATAATATCACACACCCACCCTCACCGTTCATATCATTATTGTATTCAAACTAAAAGTTTGGGATTTGCATTTTTCTAACTTAGTTATCTATATATCTTTGTGAAAAAATACATCGAAATATGAAGAAAAAATGTAATATAGGGAATGAGAGATGGTGACTTAACCTCTTTCTTTTTTTTGTCAAAAATAATGAGATTCTATTACTAAATCACAATACAACCAGCTTACTGGCCAAATACACACTTCATCTCATTAAGGATACTGATTTTACAGAAAAACTACTCATCATATATCCATCTCTCTCTTCTTTTTTTTTCATTTTCTTTTATATAGATGAATGCCTTGACAATTTTATATTGTGATCGACTAATATAGTGAGAGAAAAAAAATCTAAGGATTGCTAGAATTTAGAGGACTAATTTGACATCACAATTTTTATAAGATCGAATTGGAGAATTGCTTGAAATTACACAAGTATACACAGGCAGATTAAAATGTGTTGTGAGTATGAAGAGAGATTAACAAACTCTTACATTATTTTCCTTAAAAAAAACTTACATTATTTAATAACTATTTATAAGAAAATATTTTTTTAAAGTAAAAACGAAAAAATGTTTGGTTAGAACTTAGAACACAGAGAAACTCAAATACCCAAAAGCATTTGGATGATATGTTTGATTAGAATAATTGTAGTTGCGTGCAGAGGATATCCCGATAAAAAAAATAAAAAATAAAGAAAATACAAATACACATATAATACAATATTATATTATCTTAATATATGAGTGTTTTTTTTTACTCGCAACAAATAATGAGGAAATCTGAATACATGAGAAAGTAAACAAATTTACTCGCAGCAAATTATAAGGACACATCGAGTATCGGACAAGTACCGTACGTATCTGACACGGGTGTTTTACTATTTTACAAGTACATATGCTTCAGAGATGGTAGGATTGTGTTAAAAATTAAATTTCGTTAGAAAGAGTTTTGTTTTGGAGATGTTTTGAATTAGAGTGTTAAGAAGTTTTATAAGTTAGTGAATATCAAAATTATGATTAAACTTATAAATTGTGGGGAAAAAATAAGACATATGAAGGGGTTTAAATTGAAATAAAGGAGGGTATGTGAGCATACAAGGGGGTGGATTGACAACAAGTTTAAATTGAGAATGAAAATAACGATTATGTTAAAATATATGAAAATAATCGATTATATTTGAAATATATGATTGACAACGATTTTTAATTGTTGGTGAGAATTTTATTATTTTTCAAATAATAAGTAAATCTCGTCCAACAAAAGTGAATGAGTAACTCTATTTTCAATTCACTAGAGGTACGTTCTTTCAGAGTTTTTTTTTCTTTCTTTCTCTTTTTCATCTCGATCTAGGGTTCGACACAGCGTGGCGCTCGTTTTTATTCCCTTTGTTGTTGTTAGATTAGGTTATTTGTGGCACACTATAGTAGACACCCACTAGAGTCAGTGGCGAGATATCTGATTTTTTTTTCTTTTCATTTTATTAGGGATCTAAAGAAGCGGCCGTTTCAAGAATGGAATATAATTCCGATGAAGAGTTATGGCGTGAGTTCTCTCAATACAATGGCGGTACGTTGTTTTGCACCTTTACCATTGTCTTCTTATTATTTTTTGATGAAATCAATTTTTTTTTAATCGATCAATACACACAAATTATGCTAATACATCTATAATCAATGGTATAATTTTGATTCAAATAATTCCATTCTCTTTGGAAAAAAATTGGTTTAATTATGCAAGAAATCCCTACAAATATGAATCACTTTGATGTTAGTCTTCGTAAAAACAATTTCTCTCAATTTAATCTTACAATTTGAAAGTACTTTTAATTTGGTCACTCAACTCAACCAATTTTTCATTTGAAAACGTTGATGTGACTATTAATTTTTATTTGGTCACTCAAGCAATTTTTCATTTGAAAACGTTGATATAATATAGTGACTCTTGATTTTTTTTGGATTCAAGATCAAGAATAAACATGAAGGTTACGAGTTTTGAGTTGAAGAAATCTAAATTTTTTTATAATATTCTTCGTGCTTATTCTTGATCTTGAACCCCAAAAAATCAAGAATCTTACTCAACTTTATTTAAATTTTTTCAACCCCAAAACATACTATAATCTACAAGATCTGAAACAATGAATCGAATTCAGACAACATCACGAAATCTACAAAAGATATGAATTTTGTGGGTGTTTGTATGATTTCGGTCTTAGAAACTATTATTTAGGGTCATATTCTTCAATTCTTCCACTCATCCATAACATGAACCATCATCAAACTCGTCCACTTAGGGTCCTCCTCTTCAATTCCTCTTTGACCTAACTCCCCAATTTCATTAACCCAATGATTTTACTTTTTTGAAAAAATGATTAAAAATAATAGTGTTTAATTTGTGATTAATATATCGGGGAATGATTAGAATAAACCATTTAGTCTTCTCTTCAACAAGCCGGCCCTAGTTTTCTCTCTCTAGCTTTTTTCTTTCAGATTTTTCATTGAGGGGGTGGTTTTGGGTCGATTATTGACCTGAAATCACCCCTCTTCATCTTTTTCTCTCTATTTCAATCTAAATAAGTGATTTTCACATAGATCTAGGTTTTTTGTTTGTGATTTCATCACCTAAGTGTGGTGGTTTGTTGTTCGTCGTCTTGTGCGGCGTTGTTTGATTTCCCTTCTTCATGCGGTGTTCATTTGATTTATATTGAAGGATCGATTATTCAATCAAAGATTTGGGCGTCAACGTTGCAGATCCGAAGACTATGGATATTCCAGTGACTTTAATTTTATCATATATTTTTGTAGGCATTATGCCGTTATATGCTATTAACTTGGATGCTGTGAGTTTGTTCGTAGATTCATCCTTTACGTTTTTAGCGGTGTTGAATGATGTAACCTCTCGATTTGAATGAATGAATATCATTTTGTTTACTTCTTACAATAACTAAAATCAAAATGATCACCATTTGCAGAACTTTTGCACGTTAAGTCTTTTTTTATATGATATCTATGGAAAGCATAATGAGAAACACATGAAAGAGCTCAAGAGATAGCACACACACTCACATGCATATATTGAGAAATTTTATCATTGAGCTATAGCATTAATTTGTTGAATATGTATATTC
>Ga0099826_10003228_pt1 | contig 10987 bp, 5 predicted proteins | sample Mtrugardesep15_FD_76830 | JGI IMG/M metagenome (GOLD analysis project Ga0099826, IMG submission 76830) | Root nodule microbial communities of legume samples collected from California, USA - M. trunc garden sep15 | ecosystem: Host-associated > Plants > Roots > Nodule | place: USA: California...
CTCTTTCATTTGCCACCGTAGATAGTTTCCAACAACAAACTTCTGTTTGGTAGCATCCTCAGCAGTGTACTTGACATTCATGTTGCTGTCATTGTTAGAATCATCTCCAGCCATAATTCCTTAGATTGTTGAAGCGGATGGCCGGAAAATGATTAACCTGTAAAAATAACATACTGTGAAATAAACCTGAGGCGTGACTACGTCACTGGACTAAGGAATTATCTGTAGAATTGCGCAACTCCCCCAGAATACAACAGCTTCCTCTCGGCGGTAATCGTACCGAGGCTATCAAGACACGAGAAGTACACACTAATAGTAACTCAGGCACCTAGTATATTTGTGAAAGATCAAAGAAAGAAGGGAAGAACAAAATATTTTTTCAGTGTATGTACGAAAACACGTTTCTGAGTTTATTAATATAGAAAGAATATATTTTCCCGTTGAATAACTGTTTCTCCACAATAAAAGGCAGTTATAATATATTAATAATAATTGATTTTAAGATGGAGCATGTTCGGTTACTCTTTTAAGGAAAACAGATTCACACATATACCAATATCAAGTTAAATTCATTTTGACACATTAATGGTAGATGACGTTTCCTTAATTTTAATAAGTATAGGTAGAATAATTCAAAAAGAAGTTCCACAGATCATGTAAAATAGCAGCGTGACATGTACTGTCAAAATGAGTCAACAAAGTTAATTATTCTAAATAAAATAATTAAACCATTTATTTATAATAAAATAGTATATAAATAACTTTTGAAATAGCTCAAAAATACAACATATCTATCCTAGACTTCGCGCAGTTAACTTACTCAATAAGTGTTCCATTTAAAAATAATGGTTTTAAAATAAATAAAAAATGATTTTCTAGCAAAACCTCATTTTCGACTTTAAAAACTTAAATGAATTTAATCATAACTAAATTATGGGTATTAGATCGAACGTTATAATTATCCTTACTAACCAAATGACATGATCCATGGTGTCTAGCCTTCACTTAGCTAATATCACAAGTAGTGCATAAGAGCATGATTATCGATCATATTTTGTGGTATCTTAACTAAAAATAAAGACACTGTGTCATAAAAGTATTGATATTTGCCTCTGTAAAGCAATTTTAAAATGGCGACTGTAGCAAACTACTACCACTGTGTCTTAAGCTTGCGTTGGAATAAAATAATATATAAACTAAAAAGAACACATACTTTTTGGGTTGTGATTCGTTATTGTGAAATTAGTGGGACCCATTTTAAAATTTTGGATGAGTGGTATGCATATTTAGAAAATGTAGTTTAGTTGTTTAAATAATCGAAAAGTGTAAAGTAATATAATATATTAAGTGGAGTCCTTTTATACCACCAAATTGAGTGGTATGGACGTGGGTGTTCTAAGTTTCTCCGATTTAGGGGATCAAGGTCCCCCACGTTTAGCTCTCAACTTCTTTATTCCCTACATGATCCATTAACAAGGTCGTAAGTGGAAAGCACCCACAGTCGTGCTTTGTTCCTCATTTCTCATTACGGTTAGTGGTAAATGGGTAACGAAGGAACAATAAAAAGATGAATGAACCAGAATCCTGACAAATATCTATTTGCGGTGTGGCTGGGTGCTGAAGCTTTTCCTTCTTTCCCTTTAAATATTGCTAGTTTAAGACTGAGCAAATTAGTCATACATAAGCACAGTAACCATGCGCAACTATGACGAACAATGAAGGAAAGATATAACCTTGAGAAGGGTTCTCCAAAATGGCACAAGTGAGCACCACTATAAAGAAGATCTCGAATCCAAACATGAACAACTCAAAGAAAAAACTTCACATCTTCACTTTGAAAAAAAGTCTCATGCTGCCTTTGATTTCTACAGTTGATAATAGCCGCAATCACAAAGTTTAGAACACGGATCTTGAACAACTCTTTCAAACGATCGCGAATGAGTGAAGGTGTTTTTTTTTTTTCAACATTTTTGTTTTTTGAGAAAATTGTTTGGTTGTTGAAGTGGTGAAGTTGAGGGTAATGGAAAAAATGATGATAGGATGAAATGATTTCACTCTTTTAAATGATCACGGATGAGAATTTTTTTTTTTATCCATTTTTTTTGTTTTGAGAAAAAGGGTTTTGGTTGTTGAAGAGGTGAAGTTGACGGCAATTGAAGAATGGTGATAAGTGATTTCTCTCACTGTACTAACTATTTAAAACAATAAATGTGTATCAAAGTTGACCAACAATTATATTTATGACTCCTTATTGAACAATTAAATATATACAAAGAAATGTAGGTATTGAAGCGAAAATCAAAGTAATAAAGAGAGTAAAAATATAATAAGTGTATAAATGAAAATTGATTTAAATATTATAACAACATGGTTATACAAATATTATTTCTCTTTCACTTTTATTACATTGACTAATTTTGAGTTTTTTTTCCTTCTAGTTTAATTAACAAAAGCAACTATTACTAATATTGTTGGTAATCATTAATCATTTTACATTTTTACCTTATTCCTCTTCATAATTCATTTATATGTTTATTTAGTAAAATATACGATAGTTACACATATTTTTAGGGAAGGAAACCGAGTTGTTGATTCCCCGCAAACTTTGGCTTAACACTAGACACTTTTGTTTACTAGTCTAGTATACCTTTGTTTTCTAGGGAATCATATGTCAAAAACAAAACTGGCATTCCAAACTTTAGGTTTTCTTCTGATTGAGGAAGTTTTGGTTTGTCTCCTTTCTCAATTTCATACATGCATAAGTATAATTGTTTCTCAATCAACCACTTAAAATTATATTTCTTGTGGATGAAGATAGAGAGAGAGAGAGAGAGAGAGAGAGAGAGAGGGGAGATTCAATTAATCAACATTAGACAAAATTTGTGTTAAGTTCTTTTAATGATGTTTACGTTGATATTTAATATATGAATGAAAATATAATATGATTTATAAAAAAAAATCATGACTTAGCCGAATCCTATTCAAAATTTTAAATGCATATAAATTTTAGTATAAATTTTTGTTAATGTATCTTATTGGATAGTATCCTAAACGTTAAACATCTTACGTATTCTTGTATCCATATGATATATGCTACAGTTATAAATAAAGTAAATAGTAAATTTTACCCATGAAATTGTAACTTTCACCAAAAACCCCCATGAATTTTGCAAAACTTCAAAACCCCTATGAAATTGTCAAACATCTGTCAAAGACCCCCTCTATTAATTTTCCGAATATGATTTAGTGTCCGTTTGTTACGGATTAAAATAAAAGTAATTTTGACATAAAATAAAGATATAACAAACAGACTCTTAATTGTATTGTTTAATATTAATCACACTTTTGATATTAACTATATTTTATTGTTTCTTATAAATAATATTTTTCAAATAATAAAATTTTACTTCATATTATTGTGCATAAAAACAAATCCAAAAGTTATTAAAAAAACTATATTCATAATAAACTATATTGTCGTCATTTTTTAAATTTTGTTCTACACACAATTTATGATTTAATTATATTTGAACAATTTTTTTTAATAATTTAATATGTAATGTTGAAAAAAATATTTATAAATATTATAGTGCATGAATTTTATAAAATGTGTTTTTCTCCCACATGTATAGTCATTTTCTTAAAGTTTGTCACATGTGTTTTGTTTTGGTTTTGAGTATTAGTCAATAACAGTATTTGAGTTGCATTAAATGAATGATTTAAATATATCTTCTTAAATATGGTTTAATTTGTGCAATCATGTCACCATGTTTAAATATGGTTTAATTTGTGCGATAATGACACAATAATAGCCGACCTAAACATCGGGTCACGCCATTTGTTTATATTATGCAGACACTCCAACATTCAAAATGACTCAAGTAATTCTGAACCAACATCATAGTTAACCAATTGAAAAGGAAATGAGTTGTAAATCTAAAGTGCACACATAAAATATTAAATCCATAAATATTTAAAAATCAAACTTCATAGTATATAAAGGGAAACAATAACCAAAATTGAGATATATAGTATTTTCTAACCAATATCAAAATCAATTAATGTCACAAATACACATGCAACACCTTATAAACATTTTGACTGTAGCTCTAAACAGTATTAATCTCAATTATCATCTCAATCTCAACTATAACATAAATAACATAAATCAATTAATGTTTTGATAATGTATAGTATGGATATGCTTGGTTATAGAAAGATATAACAACAATAACAAAAAAAATAATTAAGCCATGAAAAAGCAATCATAGAACCTAGATGATTTCATTATCACGAGTGTATGAATTAAATCGATAACATAAATAACATAAATCAATACATCTTTTAATCTAGCTCTCGGGTTTAAGTTTCATATTTTACTTTTTAATTGTTTTTGAATGTCCATTTCATGTTATGAAATTGAATGAAACTAATGAAGTTCTCGTGTTTAAGTTTTATATTTCACTTGTTGATTTCTTTTGAATGTTCATTTAATGTTATCATAATTTTGGATCGGAAGACATTTTACCTAAAAAATGATCCAAATTGGATCGCGAACCTCACTAATGCACGTACATTTCCGTGATCATAAAATTCAACAAAGTCAAGATATACATTAGTTGATTTCCATAAATTATTTTTCCATAAAAATATTATCAGTTCATCAAGTTCTGTAGCAATGGTAGTGATATGTTTGGGATCCTTAGTCAGGCAGGTTATTTTGCGTATACGGTTAGAATAACAAATATACATGAGTTAAATAGTAATCATATAAGTGTTTATGATATAAAATATAAAATAAAGGTTTTATCCAAACAAACACAATAATTAGCAAAGAGGGGTCACATTCATTTTTGAAGTCTGAAATCGTCATTCCAACAATTTTACCTCCAACGTCCAATCTCATCATCCTTCCATGCATGAGTTTAAAACATTGGTACATCTCCATCGTACACATCAACCTCACTTCTTAAATGACAAAAATTGAAAAATCAAACTTCATAGTGTGTGTGTCTATATATATATATATATTGTTGTTATATCTTTCTATAACCAAGCATATTTATACTATACATTATCAAAACATGAATTGATTTATGTTATAGTTGAGATGATAATTGAGATTAATACTATTTAAAGGTACAGTCAAAATGTTTATAAGGTGTTGCATATGTATTTATGACATTAGTTGATTTTGATATTGGTTAGAAAATACTATATATCTCAATTTTTGTTATTGTTTCTCTCTATATACTATGAAGTTTGATTTTTAAATATTTATGGTGACATGATTACACAAATTAAACCATATTTAAGAAGATATATTTAAATCATTCATTTAATGCAACTCAAACACTATTATAGACTAATACTCAAAACCAAAACAAAACACATGTGACAAACTTTAGGAAAATAACTATACATGTGGGATAAAAACACATTTAATACCATTCATGCACTATAATATTTATAAATATTTTTTCAACATTACATATTAAATTATTGAAAAAAGTTGTTCAAATATAATTAAATCACAAATTGTGTGTAGAACAAACCTTAAAAAATGACAACACATGTATTTTATATTCTTCCATATCACCTACACTTTTTATATTTTACATGATAAACTCTGTAATTTAAATTCTAATACTTATTATAAACACACAATATACCAACCAATCAAAGTAACTGATATTTATTTAAGAGATTTATGAAGATCACCGATAATATTTCAACGTTAGTAAGAAATATGTTTTATGTAGTTGTCATGTGTTCTAATCTTCTTTGATCGCTTTCATGGTTGCATGTGTGAACCTCAACCCAATTGTTTCCTCGAACGGTTAAAAAATATAAATTATGATATCAAATGGACGATCCTGACTCGTCCAATGCCCCACTTTTTATCCATATCTCTTTCACTATTGTTAATGATCAACCAATTACATATGTAATCTGTTTGTTCCTCATCACCTTCATTGAATCTGCCGTTGTGGAAACATTTAACGATCATCGTAAATGAAACTCCCTCGCGAATGCTTTTGATGAAGTGTCGAAAATCAATATATGAAAGTATAAATTTATAGGTAATAAATGAAAACCACCCATTAAACCTTAAAATGGCAGAAAAAACATAACCACGCTGACCAAAACAAACCATAAACAACGACTTAAAAAGCAAAAAACACATTACCTCTAATAGTGTTGTGTTTCATTCTGAATGCATTGAATTCTTCCATAAATCTAGAGTTCTTTTTCAACTTGTTCTTCAACTTTTGGTCCCCATGACCAACAAAAGAAAAAAAATACGATCACATCACCGTCAACTTCTTTGATCAATTGTTTGATACGATTCAATACGAGATCCAATGCAACCCAACATATTTTATCGGCCTTTCATCTTTTGATGACTTTATTTCGCAGTAAAATGATGTTAGAACTGTTGATGTAGTTCAAAACCACAATTAAGGCCCTGGTCATTCTAAAATGAAATATTTAAGCGTGCATTAAAGAATTCATAAAGACCACATCACGATGGAACATTTCTTTTTCTATTTATTGTTGTTTCTTGTTTGTTTTCTTACCAATCAAAAGAGTTTAATCACTTTCTCATTTGAACAAACTTTGTGAAAACTTGATTGACCGATTTACTAAAAGTTGATTTTTATGTGTTTGCAGATTTCATTATATTCTTCCTTGTTTTGATTTTAAATTTGTAATAAAGAAGACGAGTTTAATCATTGATTGTTTGTTTGTCTGCTGCCTACATACAATATTGCATTATGTTAATATCCTTATGTCCTAAACAACAAAAAGACTCTAAACTTCAACAAACTAAAAATCATATGCAATATTCATCCCATCTCAGGTTGGTTTCGTTTTAGATATTACTACTTAAAAATATAATCCATATGCTACATATAGCGTGACTTAAATAAAATCATTTGTTTGGATAACAATTTATAGCCAAAAAAACAAATATACCTCTAGTGATTAAAGTCCTCCATTATTCTATTTCTGGTTTGTATTTAAATTTATTTGGAGAGTTTTATGAGAAAAAATAAAAAATTATATGAAAGACAAGCATGAGAACATGCACAAATACCTCTACCTCTCTCACAGAAACACAGGTTAACACGACTAATATCTAAAATAACATTTACTGAGAGTTGTAATAATAATAGGATGGTAAATTGAGATATGGTTGGTAAGATGAATAAAGTAGCATTTTTTATGAACAAATGAATAAATAAAGTAGTTTATAACTTATATTAGTTTGTATAATGCAAAAGACTTGTATGGTAATTGTTTTTTTATTTTTTATTTTATTATCACGAGCTTATAATTTTTTTTTATATGTTATTTGCAATAACGTTTGAGCTTATAACTTATCATTTTTTTTTTCTTTTACCCTTTATGATTTATTATTGTAATTTAAAAATGTCCTTTTACATTTTTAAATTTATAAGCTAGTTTTTTTTGAAGGAATATTTATAAGCTTGGTGTGGTGCTTATTTTATAGGTTTAATTAATGTTTTAGCCCCCTAAGTATTTAAATGTTGTGATATTAAACCCCTAAAAAAACAACTCTTTCTATGCCCTCTATGTTTACTTTCTGTTGCATTTTCAGTCCCTAGCCCAATTTTGACCAGTCAATGCATACGTGGCGCACACATGGACGCCACGTGTATAAAAAATGAAAATAATTTTTAATTAAAAAAATAGATTTTTTTTTATTTTTGTAATTTAAAAAATGATTTTTTTAAGTACAATTTTTTTTAATTACAAAATTAAAAAAATTTATTTTTTAATTAAAAAAAAATACAAATTTGTTTTTTATTACAAAAATAAAAAAACATTAAAAAAAAATAATTAAAGCATTACATGCATTTTTACATATTTTTAAATTAAAAATTAGACACATGGCGTCTACGTCAGCGTTGACTGGATTAGAATTGGTTTGGAGGCGTAAACTTGCAACAGAAAGTAAACATAGAGAGTTTGAAAAGAGTTTTTTTTAGAGACCAAAATCACAACATTTGGATACTTATGGAGCCAAAATTAAGCCTATTTTATAACCAAATAACTTATTACTTTATGATTTTTTTTTTTTTTTTACTAACGGTAGTTTTTGAGAGTTGAACAGTGGAGTGAGGAAGAAGAATAGAAGTAACTACTACACCACAGTAGTTAGTTAGATCGCGGTGTTTATTGTTTCCATGTGAGATGAGAAGAGAATAGCAACGAACTACAATGGCGTCTTCTTCTTCTTCTTCTCGCTTCGGATTGTGTTTCTCTCTGTCGGTGCTGTTGTTGCTGTTTGCAATAACTGCTTCTTCTGCCTCAAACGATGTGAAACGCGATGACGATAGAGCTCCCAAGTCCAAATCCTGCAATAACCCCTTCCAATTGGTATCTATGCTACTATCTCTCTCAATTACAATTTCAATCTCAATTTCAATTTCAATTTCAATTTCAATTTCAATTCAATTCAATTGCTGCAGGTTAAGGTGAAAAACTGGGCAGATGGTGAGGAAAGTGTTATTCAAAGCGGTATGACTGCAAGATTTGGTTCTTCCTTACCCGAAAAAGCTGAAAATAGTGTCAGAACTCGTGTTCTTTTCTCTAATCCCACTGATTGTTGTTCATCTTCAACTTCAAAGGTTCTTTTTAATTTCATATGTCTATCTCCCTTTTGTGTTTTGTCTAGTTTCATCAACTCCCAGTCACTAAACTTTTAGCACCGACACTTTTGACTGAATGCGTGTACCTAGTCTAAGTAATACTCCCTCCGTCCCTAATCGTACGACGTTTTGGACATTTAAGACATATTAAGAAATACAATTAATATTGTCTAGAAAAAAGATATTATGAGTTGTTTTACAAAATTGTCCTTGATAAATAGTTAAGGTTATAATAGGAAAAATAACATTAATGTTGTATTGGTATTCTAAAGCGACATATAATTTGGGACAAACTTTTTTCTCTAAAGCGACATACAATTTGGGACGGAACTGACTTTTACATCTCTAATAATTAATCCATTTTATTAAGTTTTTAATATTGTCCACATGTGTGTCTGCGAGCTGATGACTGTGGTGATGCCTGAGTGTGTTTTTTTTGTTTCTCATTTTGCAGTTAGTTGACTCTGTTGCTCTATGTATTCGCGGGGGTTGTGATTTTCAACTTAAAGCTACCATTGCACAATCTGGGGGTGCTACCGGTGTTTTGATCATAAATAATGAAGAAGGTTAGTTTATGTTTCCCTTCTTTTTTTGTTTAATTTGTAATAGAAAATCCTTTCCTTAGCATGATAGGTCCTTATGAATAAGCTATTGCTAACACAAGATAAACTCAAATAAGCCAATCCAAGTAGGCCCTAACCCTATGACCGTAGTTTCATGTGTTAGGCTTGTCACTTTCTCATCCATTTAGAGTTAGGCACTTCTCAAGCCTCAAGCATAATCACGTTTATTAAAACCTGAATACATTATTCAATATAAATGGAAAAATCTGAGTAAAGCAAGCAAAGACGTAGCATATGTTTGTTATCAGGGTGGGTACGCTAGATTCATGACGACCCACCGTGATATCAAACATATACATAGTGAAATCTCATCTTGCTTTTTCACTAACAATTAAACATTTGCTAATAATGAAATCGCAATTAATGTTGTACCCACTGCTACATATAGTTAATAAGTTTTATGTCATAGTATTTTGTATGATATCTTATTGATTATTTTGCTTGTCAGATCTTGTTGAGATGGTTTGCACTGATAGTACCGAGGCAAACATCACAATTCCAGTTGTGATGATAACAAAATCAGCAGGAGAAGCTCTCAACGCATCTTTAACATCTGGAAGGAGAGGTTAGGGCTTCTATTTCTACTATTATTACTATTATTGTCTTTGAGAAAGGTATTTAGGATTGTATATCTACTACATGTTGTGATATGCTTATTAGATGAAAATCTTTTTTGGCCGTAATAAACATGTTTATGAGCTCTATGTTGACATTTATACTATATAGCTGACCCTGAATACATCAAGGCTTGGTTGTTTGTTGTGATTGTTGCTCAGACGTGCGCGACAATAGTCTTTTCTCTTTGCTTGTATTAGTTGTAGAAAATTTTATTCCCATTCCCCTAGTTGGCTTAGGACTTGTTAAAGAAAAGATTAATAAAACTCTCCTCTTAAAGCTGCCTGGCCATGTGAGAGTAAGATCTTTAGAGGCTCTAACAAGAAAAATGAATCAAATAGAAGATAGTATACAAGTATGGGGAAGCAGAAGACCTAAAAACACAGTAGAAAAACCATTGAGAAAGACTTCACTCTAAATGCTTGTCTAACTGGTTTTATTAAAACTTTTGGTTTTTGATAGAGCCCAATAGTGCATATTAATTTTTGCACCAAACCTGCCAAGTTGGACAAGGCGTTCGTATGGTATTGTTGAACAAAAGATGTTGAGCAGGGAGCTTATATTAATATGTAGCAATTGTGTAGAGTTTTATATTATGTGTTGGATTGGAATTAGGATATATTTGTGATGGTATTACTATTAAATTCAGTTGTAATTTGAATTAATAAAAAATTGCATAGATAAAGCATCATAGTATCATGAATTGAAATTGCAAACTGATCTAATGGATAAAACACTAGCACAAGAAAACAAAAGGTAATTTACATTACCATGTGGTTTTAAAGCACTGACCAGCATGTCTCCTCTCATGCAAACACATAAATGGTAATGGACCTTCTCATTTTGATGCACCCTTTGAACAAAGGAGATGAGACAAACATGGCTAGTTTATCAATAAAATGCATATTTATCCTAGATGTCGGGTTTATTTCCACATGGTCTACATATGGTTGATTTGAATTGTATATTGCAGTGGAAGTTCTGTTATATGCCCCACCTCGACCACTTGTAGACTTCTCAGTTGCATTTTTGTGGTTGGTGTCTGTTGGAACAATTGTGTGTGCTTCA
>Ga0099826_10003229_pt1 | contig 10987 bp, 5 predicted proteins | sample Mtrugardesep15_FD_76830 | JGI IMG/M metagenome (GOLD analysis project Ga0099826, IMG submission 76830) | Root nodule microbial communities of legume samples collected from California, USA - M. trunc garden sep15 | ecosystem: Host-associated > Plants > Roots > Nodule | place: USA: California...
GTGATCTTCACACATTTCCCATGGAACCACTTCTCGCAGATGTCACAGCAAATCCAGAATTCATCAGTGCCATAATGCTCACCGCATGCACCACATAAGGTCTCTCCATGTTCATCTTCATCTTCCTCGTCCAGTTCCTCCACCTCATCATCTTTAGGTAACTCCAATGGCTTTGGCTGCTTGACCTGAGGTTCTGGAGCCCGCTGCTTCACCATTCAAAAATTAGATGAAAAAACAAATTAGCCAAGCGATAAAAAAGAAACTGCAAATATGACAACAGTACTTACAATACAAATCGAATATTCATATACCACCTTCACAAATTTGGAGTACTTTTACAGAACTACATTCCATTTAAACCATGACTTTGAAAATTAAACATAAAAAAACTTAAACATTGATGCCACTATCGCATCCAGAACAACGGTACACGAAATTCCCACAATCCACATCAGACTTAAAAAATAACAGTAACAAAACCATGATAAATTGTTCACAATCACAATAGCCTCCAAGGATTACCATTGCAAACAATATTTTTCATCATAAAAAAGTTTTCTTTTGAATGCATGGGCAAGGTCAAAGCTAAAACACAACAATTATTGAAGTCAAGGATAGAGTTCTGTTCTTCTGAGTAATAACACCTCACTCTTGAACATTTTGGTCTTATCCAAAACCTTAATTTTTGCAAATCTAACAGACCCATAGCAAGTGTAATAGGTGAAAACATGAGAACATCAAATTTTATCTATGGTAACATGGTTAAGATTAATTGTTCTCATGAAAACTATTCTCACTAAAAACATTTATATGCAATAAAATATTATAATATTCTGATCATGCCATCATCAAGAAGAAGAAAATCTGATAATACCATCCAATATGATACCAGATTTAACTTCTGGAGATGGATATATCAATGTATACATATGTTATATATTCCATCTCCATTTTCTTGATATTTGCATAACAATTTAAATATTCCAAATCATAGCCTGAACTCCCCAGATAATTAACTAACGAGCTACTCAGTTTAGTACAAACAGACAGCACCTTAATATAAACAAGAGTTCATCACAGAAAAACAGATGTATGCATAAAAAATAGATGTATATTTTCCATGCATAAGTTAGAGTAGAAAAATATTATTTACCACTTTTGAGCTGGACTTGGATTTGCTGCCGCTGTGGTTTGAAACTGAAGACTTCTCCTTGACTTGCTTCTTTGCTGCACCAGTAACAACTTCAAATATTGATGGCAGATCATTGATCATGTTGAACAGGCGCTTCCTGCATCACAATGAAAGTGCTCAGTACGTGGATGAACAATGGACACATACAGAAAAAATACAATACATAAGCTAACTTAACCGCAGGTAAGATTTATGGTTAAAATATGAAATACCTGTCAGATTTGTCGAAGCCAAATCTGGCACCAAAGTAGTACGCAATGGCGATTAACCATGAATCACTGTGAACAGCAACTAAAGATAGCCAGTCTTTCTCTTGCATGCCATCCCTTGCAAAGTTAATTCCCAGCACAGGCTCAGGAAGCTCTGGTGGAACTTCCTCAGCAGGTAAATTGACTTCCCACTGCTCACTAGGGAAGCCATACAGGCACAGATTCTCCTTCTCTGAAAGAATCAAATAACTGGTTTATATAGCACAAGTACCAAATAGAATACAGAAATAAGAAATGCCCTGTAATCAGTAAAACATGGCAAGTAATCCATTCTTTACAGGATTTTTTTTGCAACTACAGAAGATCTGCAATATATTATCTATATTTGCAATGAAAAAAGTACTACTAGGAGACTTGAGAAGATAAGAACGTTACTATAATGTTCCGAACATACAGGTCTTACTTAATCATAAGATCATGTAACTAATATAGTTTTTAAAACAGTAGTACTTTTGTGTAAGATTAATTTGAATATATATAGTGAGGAAAGAATGTGAAAACATGTGTTCAAGGACCAAAGTGGCCATTTTTTCACAAAAACCAATAAGAATTAAACATATATTCAGAGCAAACAAAAATTTCTTCAAACATCATAATAAATCAATAGAATGATATTTGTTTATGAATATTAGGGAAGCCCCTGTTGCATTCATCCCTCCAGCAAGTCTAAAACTTGATTAATCCAAAAGACAAATGGCGTGGCACGCGACTACCACGTGAAAAGTGAATGTAACTTACCCGGATCACATTGGGTATAGAACTCTTCAACATCTGCAACAGCACAACCAGGCAGAAAATAGTTCATCAGTAAAGAAAAGATTTCAGACTATTCTTTTATATAAACTTAAAATGAACACAATCAAAAAGTCCAAGGCCACAATGAAGCATGAAATGTCATATTCAAGTATTGAAAACGAATATAAAATTATCAGGAGAAAAAAGAAAATGACAAGAAACACATCATGTATCAATTGCAGGTTTACATATTGCACAGCCTTCACATCAAGTGCAAGACAAACTCGAGTTAAGTGTACTGAAAGAATTCTGTCCAAAAAAAAAACTACCAAGGGCCTGTTTGGATCAACAGCTTATTTGCAGCACTTACCATGATAACGCTTATGCATAAGCTCACATACGCTACTTTTATAGAAAAAGATTTAAAAAATAATAAAAAATTATTTTTATATATGCTATAAGCTGTTTTATAAGCTATATTGGAGAACTTATGAAAATAAGCCAAAAAAAACTTGTTAAAATTATCATAAGCTGTTTTCATAGGTTCTCCCAAACAGTCTCACACAACTTATGTCAGTAGCTAAGCCAATCCAAACAAGCCCTAAAATATAATTGGCAACAACTGACTAAACAGGAAAGCAAAAATAAATACTAATAAACCACATCCACCTATGGTAGTTTTAGTTCAAATCACAATTTCCCATTTCACAACAAACTAAACTCAATTCCCATTCCTCATAACCCATGAATTATTACACAAATCAAAATGACATGAAAATTAACCACATCAGGTATCAATCATCAGTTTAATCCAAACAGCCACATTAAAAACACTTCAAAAACAAAACCCATTTCAAATCTAGCTAAATTGTCAACAGTGCAAAGTTCAAAATCAAAAGGTACTCAAACTATGAAACACTAGCACAAACAGGGACGCCGACACTGACACCCGGTAGTCATTTGAAAAAATTATATAATTGAATCAAATCATGTGTCTCGGACACGGAGACACGTCGACACAGGACACACTTTCGATCGGAAGTCTCGGTGCTACAGTGTACTCAAACACTAAAATTTTCAGATAAAACTAAAGTTCAAAAAAAAAATTCAAGGAACTATCTCAAATACTCAAATCAAACAAACATCACCATTCTTGCATTAAAAAACTAAAATTTCACATAAACAACTATTTGTAAAATTCTAAACCCACTTGAAAATTCAGTTGACCCATCAAGTAAAATTGAAAAATAAAGTAAAAAAAATGCACAGAACCAATGAAATTCTCGAGAAAAACAAACATGACACATTATTTCATTAAAAAAATCAAACTTCAAAATTTAACAAATTTAAAAAATATTACCGCTAATATTATAAACAACAAGAACAACAGCGATGTGTAGAAAACAAAACCAACCCAGTTGAAAATTCAGTTGACCCATCAAGTAAAATTGAAAAACAAAGTTGAAAATCATCAAATTAACACAAAAAGCACATTACTTTACTCCAAAAAATGAATTTGAAAATTTCGATTTGAAAAAAAGAACAAAAAAAATGGTTTTTTAAGGTTTGTTAGATATACCAGTGGTGAGAGCTTTGATGAGACCAGCACGACGACCCTTGAAATCTCTGAAAACTTCCTCAACGGTGCGTGGATTATACTGTGTGCGCGCGTCCATTGTAGCTTCTCCTGGTCTTGTTCTGAGAAGAATGAAAGTGGAAGTGGGTTTAGGGTTGAAAGAGAATTTGTGAAGTGGAAGAGTGAGAGTGAAGTGGGAGAGACAGGTTCTCTCTCTGTCTCTCTCTTCTCTCTCTCTAGAAGAGCTTCGCTTGGTGTTTCTGCAAAGTATGAGAACTGAGAGAGAAGTGCAAGTTGTGTTTGTTTCACAACAAAACACCAAACACAATAAACAACTCTTTCTGTTCTATTTTTTCCTTTTTGAGGTTTTGTTGCTATAATTTTTATCGATGATTTGAACGTCAACGTTACTTTTTACCAATGAAAATTAGACGTGAGTAATTATGTTTCATGTCGATTAGAAAGAAATAAACTTTGGATATATAAGAGAGGAAGCACATGTCTTAAGTTTTAGATCGAGATGTGGTGTCTATATCTTTTAGATTCTGGACGTTTGAACTGTGGTAAGTCCCCGGACACTCCCACATTTACATTATTTATAATGTTTTATCGTTGTATGTTATTAACTTAATTCTGTAAATTTAGTTTTTTTAGAGGGATTTTCAATTTAGTTGTTGATTCGTCTTTTCCGTTTTTAGCAATGTTGACTTTTTTTGTTTATGATATATTCTACTCTTTCGACCATTATAATATATAAAAAAGTCACACTTTTTAGATTCATTGAATAATTCATGTATCAATTTTTAGTATTAATCATCTTATTTCAAAGGAAATGAGTTCTATTAATATGAAATGGGTCTTGCTAACAAGTGTCTTAATGACACTTGTTAATGATTCAAAAATAGAAACAATTGATAACTTTTATGTACAAAAAGTTGTCTTTTGATATTTCAATGTGTTAAATTCATAAATTCTAAGATAAAATTTTTATTTAAAAATTCTTATCAAATGTCTTTAACATTTCTCATATGAAATTTGGATGAAAGATGAATGAAGGACACCTTTAAAGCACTTATTAACGTTGGATAGAAAATAAGTGAAATGCGCCTTTAAGACACTTATTAATATTTTTTATATAAAATTTGGATAGAAAGTAAGTAAAGTGCGATTAATAATTTGAGTTTATTTCTGTTATACATATATCAAGAATTTATTTATTTTTTGGCAAATGAATGAATACTGCTTTTTAGCAAAAGAACGAGGATCCATGATGCATTGCAACTTGCAATGCAAATCTCATCCTCCTGCTTCCAATTCCCGTTCTATTTTTTCTTTTTCATCATGGTATATCTAAATATACTAAATTTTCTTAAAAAACTATCAAAATTAAGGATCAAGTTATAACTTGAGAAGCCACTTTCTTTAAGTATGTTTTTCAACAACTTTTTTCTTTTCTATTTTTTTTCTTTTTCATATTGAGGAGTCATCTTTAGAGTGAGAGACTTCTCAAATTTGGTTTTTTGTTTGTTGACAAGTTACTCTAAAGGGGGTGATTTCTCGATTTGGTATTATTTTTTATACCGTTTATTTATTTAATTTTGAGACTAAGGTTTTGATTTTTGACTAGGCAATTAAATATAATAACTAATTAAGTTAATTTATTTAATAATTTAGGATCATAATATTAAATAATAACGTCAATATATTTAAGTCCGTGTTGACTAAAAAGAAAACGCGAAAATACATTGTACCGGAAAATGAAAAATACATTGAATCAAAAAATGCAAATATGGTACAAGTGTAAATAACAAATTTATCGTCTAAGATGTTTCAGTTAATTACAGCTTGACGTTGTAGTTTCAATGTGTTAGACAAAAATTGGTTAAAGAATATAAGCCCATAAATTTCTATGATAACAAAACATGTATGAGAACAATTAGGATATTCTAATGTGTGTTTAAGTGTGTAGGAAATTCTAAGTAAATGAAGTTCTGCCTTTGGACCAAGTCACCACTTTGCTAAGAAAAGAAACATTGTTATGGACAACCTTCAACGATACAACTTCATAATCCTTCTGAACACTACATTTTCACTGCATCTCCTTCTATTGCCACATCAAATACTCAACATATTTCATCAAACTGGCCATATCAAACATTACTAGTTCAAAATGACTAAATAACAATAAAATTACTTAAATTCCTAATGCTCGCCGTTCATTTGCTATTATTTTTATGTCGCCTAATTTATTTAATTTTCGAGACTAAGGTTTTGCTTTTTGACTAGGTGATTAAATAAAATAACTAATAAAGTTAATTTATTTAATAATTTAGGATCAAAAATAGACTTTTGACCCGTGCGACGCACGGGTCTTCTCGACTATAATAGAGACCAATAAATAATCTTTAACCCGTAAGATCATAGGTCGATCAATAAACGCAAATTAGATTATTAGAGATATAATATTACAATCAAATAATAATAAAAAAAATTATAAAGAAAAAAGATAAAAAGAATAAAAAATTATATTGTTGCACGGGTCAAATGTATTTATTACTTTTATAATTAAACAAAAAATTAATGTAGTTCATGGTTCCTAACAAATTATTTAGGGTAGCCGAGTTTGCATGGAAATTAGAGTATTCTGTTTGTAAACCTATTAAATAAGTGTGCAACAACTTGTCAAAAAAAAAAACTACAGAAACAATAGGTTAAGTTGTTGCGAAACTAATAAAATTAATAAATAATAAGGATAAGGATTAAGATATCTATTATATTTTTGCTTTGAAAAATATTCACGGTTATTATAAAGAGAAATGAAAAACATATATGATGCAAATTTATAGTCAAAATTTTAGGATAGAGTTGTTGCAAACCTAATAAGGGATTAGTGGAGGGAAAAAAATAGGTTAAAACTTAACAAAATTAATAAATAAAGATATTTAATAATAACGTCAATATATTTAAGTCCGTGTTGACTAAAAACAAAAGGCGAACATACATTGTACCGAAAAAATGAAAAATACATTGAATAAAACAATGCAAATATGGTACAAGCATAAATAACAAATTTATCGTCCAACACGTGTCAGCTAATTACAACTTAACTTTGTAGTTTCAATGTGTTAGACAAAAATTGGTTAAAGAACATAAGCCCTTAAGTTTCGATGATAACAAAACATGTATGAGAACAATTAGGATATTTTAATGTGCGTTTAAGTGTCCAGAAAATTTTAAGTAAATGAAGTTCTGCATTTGGACTAAGTCACCACTCTGCTAAGAAAAGAAACATTGTTATGGACAACCTTCAACGATACAACTCCATAATCCTTCTCAACACTACATCCTTATTGCATCTCCTTTTATTGCCACATCAGATACTCAACATATTTCATCAAACTGGCCATATCAAACATTACTAGTTCAAAATGACTAAATAACAAAAAAATTACTTAAATTCCTAATGCCCGTCGTTCATTTGGTATTATTTTTATGTCGTTGATTTATTTAATTTTCGAGACTAAGGTTTTTCTTTTTGACTAGGTGATTAAATATAATAACTAATTAAGTTAATTTATTTAATAATTTAGGATCATAATATTTAATAGTAACGTCCATATATTTAAGTCCGTGTTGACTAAAAAGAAAAGGCGAAAATACATTGTACCGAAAAAATGAAAAATACATTAATAAAAAAAATGCAAATATGGTACAAGTGTAAATAACAAATTTATCGTCCAATATGTGTCAGCTAATTACAACTTGACTTTGTAGTTTCAATGTGTTAGACAAAAATTGGTTAAAGAACATAAGTCCTCAAGTTTCGATGATAACAAAGCATGTATGAGAACAATTAGGATATTCTAATGTGCGTTTAAGTATCCAGGAAATTTTAAGTAAATGAAGTTAAGCCTTTGGACCAAATCACCACTCTACTAAGAAAAGAAACATTGATATGGACAACCTTCAACGATACAACTCCATAATCCTTCTCAACACTACATCTTCATTGCATCTCCTTTTATTGCCACGTCAGATACTCAACATATCTCATCAAACTGGCCATATCAAGCATTACTAGTTCAAATGACTAACTAACAATAAAATTACTTAAATTCCTAACGCTCGCCGTTCAATTGGTATTATTTTTATGTTGCTAATTTATTTAATTTCCGAGACAAAGGTTTTGCTTTTTGACTAGGTAATTAAATATAATTACTAATTAAGTTAATTTATTTAATAATTTAAAATCTTACTAAATATTTAATAATAACGTCAATATATTTAAGTTCGTGTTGACTAAAAAGAAAAAGCAAAAATACATTGTGCCGAAAAATGAAAAATACATTGAATCAAAAAAATGCAAATATGGTACAAGTGTAAATAACAAATTTATCGTCCAATATATGTCAGTTAATTACAACTTGACTTTGTAATTTCAATGTGTGAGACAAATATTTGTAAAAGAACATAAGCCCTTTAAGTTTTAATGATAACAAAGCATGTATGAGAACAATTAGGATATTCTAATGTGCATTTAAGGATGTAGGAAATTCTAAATAAATGAAGTTCAGCCTTTGGACCACTTTAGCACTCTGCTAAGAAAAGAAACATTGGTATGGACGACCTTCAACAATACAACTCCATAATCCTTCTAAACACTAATCTTCAATTTTTGTCAGAATCAATCCTAGCGCTGCATCTCCTTTTCTTGCCACATCAGATATTCAACATATTTCATCAAATTGACCATAGCAAGCATTATTGTTTCAAAAATGACTAAATAACAATAAAAATTACTTAAATTCTAAATTCTTAGATAGAAAAAGATTAGATATTATAGGTCATACGATCACTCAAAACATCATAAAACATGGGGGATAAGTTCTAGGTAATTACCAACATTTTGTAGGTTATCACTTAGCAAGCTAAAACTACCTAGGGGACTACCTGATCTGAACTAAAAGTCAGATGTTCTTTGCGAGGCATGTCAAAAAGGAAAATTGGTTAAAACTCTTTTTAAAATTAAAAACATTGTTTCTACCACTAGGCCACCAAAGCTTATACATATTTATCTTTTGGGGTAGGTTGATACTGCCTCTATCAATGGAACGAAATATAGATTGTTCATTGTTTATCACTTTAGTACATCGACTTGGGTGAAATTTATGAGAAGAAAAGATGAGTGGTATGAGGTGTTTAGTATTTTCTGCAAACAAACTCAAAATGAAAAAGAAACATCTATTTTGAAAATTAGAAATGATTGATGACAAAATTGGCAAGTGCACCAAATCGCACGCAAGTAATATATTAGTAAGTTATCGTCTCCACAGGGATTGTCATCCAACTTGATAATTAGTGGAATTTATTAAAAATAAAAGAGATGAAGTGGTTTGCAGGATTTTAATTGTCCTACCCAATGCGAGATTAGATTGTTGAGATTCAAACGTTTACCGAAGATTAGGGAATCTTAAATCCCTCATCCATTTTGGTTGGAATTAACTCAGTTGATTATCAATTTATGACATGTCTTTTGATTTAAGAAACCAGAATATGACCGCGTGATGTATTAGTGAAAGTTTTATTTTAATATTTCCACAATTCAAATAGTTACAATTGTGGCGTTCCCTTAAGATGAGCCAAAACCCTAACTTCATACATAGATTCGATTAAAAGAATTTAATTTAGAAACTAAATAATTTACTATTGTCTGGTTCAGACAAAATTAGGGTTGTCAATCCTAATATTCTCCATCGACGATTTGATATATAAACGGACATATACAAATTAAATCAGACACTTGAATCATAAACTGAATAAACAATTTATTAATTTAATTCAACAAATAAGAAGAGGCTCATTGTGGAACCCTAATCAAAGAGGTTTAGTCGCACATGGCAACCGACATTATTACAAAACAATAGGAAAAACACACCCTAGATAGAACAATATGAGGATGAAGATCCTCTGCCTTGAAGCTCTGATCCATGACTCTTGTCTTGTACCACTGGCTTTCTAAATTAATAAAAGATTCTGCAAGGGTCTCTATTTATAGTGCAAAATTACTTAGGGGTTAAGAGAAGAAACTGAGTTTTTCCATCGATCCAACTTGAAAAACAAGCAAGCAACAATTTATGCCCGCAAGCCATGCGTGGAGGCACGTGGGTGCACGCACAGGGACGCAGGGGGTAGTAGCCAAGACTACCTCATGCACAGGGGTGCATCGTTCATGCGCCTTTTTTAGTGTTCTTCTGTCTTGACATGACTTGGAACTTTAAATGAATTTTCTTCAACTTGTATTGTCTTCAAAGACCTTCTAAGAACCGTTGATCTTCAATCTTCATATCCTTAATACTTCACGTGATGCTTTGTTTTGTCAATTTACATGATTTCTCACTAAAAAACTCAAAACACCTATGGAGTTGCATGATTTAGGATATAACTGAATTAGAACGACTCGAATGAAAACAATACAAAATGTTTCTCAAACCATTGACAACTCATTTAAATTACCTCTTATTTGCCTTCAAATGCAAAAGAAATAACTAAAAAAATAGCTAAAAAATCATATTATGTTCCATCATCACAAGTCCAAACTTAAATTGTTGCTTGTCTTCAAGCAACAAAATAGAGAGAAATTGGATATTCAAATAACTCACATCCCGTTGTGTTTCCACTCACATAATCATCAATCGGTTGAGGGGAATTTACCTTGCCAGTAATGTTATAATATGTATTAGGTGTAAACAATAATAACATTTTTTTTGTGTTAACCTCCGGTTACCAAGGAAAAAGGCCCCCTGGTAATCTGCAGTTAGAAAGGTAAATAAAACTTGACCAAAAATCGTTTCATCTAGAAATCAAACTCAAGTTCTCCTGAATATTTCATCCTTTGGTGGATCTCATTAATCAATTAAACCCAATTGCTTGGTTAAACAATCATAACATATAATTGATTAAGTTATTTAAATCATAATACTTAAAATAATTTTATATAAATTTAACTCCGCGTTGACTTAAAATAAAATAAAAAATACATTGTATCGAAAAATGAAAATGCAAATATGCTACAAACGTAGATGACGTTTTTATTACGTTGAATTATCTATAGAATAATGAGGACTATTTTTTATGTTATAGCAAACATTTTAGCACCGTATGTGTGTCTATAGAGTGTAAGCTCAATGGTAACAACATGAATTAAATTTCTCCGAA
>Ga0099826_10003230_pt1 | contig 10985 bp, 3 predicted proteins | sample Mtrugardesep15_FD_76830 | JGI IMG/M metagenome (GOLD analysis project Ga0099826, IMG submission 76830) | Root nodule microbial communities of legume samples collected from California, USA - M. trunc garden sep15 | ecosystem: Host-associated > Plants > Roots > Nodule | place: USA: California...
GTAACAAACTCAACAAACAAACTATATTTAAATTTTTCAAAGACAACAATAATATAACAAAAATTCCATCTTTAAAAAAAAAATAACAAAAATTCTTATCTTTTTGATTAACAACAATATATCATTGTGACTTATAAGTATAGATATTTGTGACTTTCAAATGTAACAAACTCAACAAACCATTTTTTTTTTTTAGGGATCAACAAACCATATTTATATTTTCATATTTACAACAATAATATAACAAGTATTTCAAAAAAAAAGACAATAATATAACAAATATAATAAAAATTCTTATATTTTTTATTAACATCAACAAACATTATAGGAAAATATGTCTAAGAGTATACTTGGAATAACAAAAAAGTCGGATCAAAAGAACCGAAACATTATTTTTTTTTCTTTATATATAGTATAAATATAGATAAGAGTGAGTGATTGGTTATAAGATAAATAGGAACAAAGGTCTCGTCAAATAAATAGTAACAAAGGTACCAATAAAAGCCAAGTGAAATCCTATTGCATTCAACCAAGGGAATGCATTTACGTTTTGTCCGTGATTTTAAATCCTAAAATACCTCAACAAATTTTTATTTTTGGACTCAACAAATAAATATTAAAGTATAAAATTATTTTTGGATGTCTTTTTTTTCGGAAATAATCAATTAATTTAAATATATTTGAAATCAATCAAATTTTAAATCCGAAGCATATCTTTTTCAATTGGAAATTTCGGAAAAATCGTATATTTAGTTAAAAAATATGTAACAAAATAGCCTATAAATAAGAGAAGTACCATTGAAAAGGTTTAAAACTCACAAATTTTCTGATTAAGAAAAAAAAGTTAGGGTTAGCGATTTCACACTTTTTGGCTTTCACCTTTCAGCGATCACCATGTCTTCAACAACAACAAAGAAGATGATCACTCTCAAGAGTTCCGACGGCGAAACGTTTGAGGTTTCCGAGGCGGTGGCGATCGAATCTCAGACGATCAAGCACATGATCGAGGATGATTGTGCCGACAACGCAATCCCTATTCCTAACGTGACCGGCAAGATATTGGCAAAGGTGATTGAATACTGTAAGAAGCATGTCGAGGCTGCTGCCGCATCGACGAGTTCTGATAAAAAAGGTTCAGAGGTTGATCTTAAGAGCTGGGATGCTGAATTCGTGAAGCAGGTTGATGTTAATCAGCATACGCTTTTCGAAATCCTCCTTGCTGCAAACTACTTGAATATCAAGAACTTGCAGGATCTCTGCTGCCAGACTGTGGCGGACATTATGAAAGATAAGAAAGTGGAGGAAGTTCGCACGATGTTTAACGTCGTCAATGATTTCAGTCCGGAGGAAGAGGCAGAAGTTCGAAAGGAACACGCATGGGCATTTGAGTGAATATTCAATATTGCAATTTGGTTTCATTATCTTTTCTTTTATGTCTGTTTTTGTTTCCTGTGTTTAGGATTATTTCTGTGTTGAGTTGACTGTTCACTGTCATTCACTAGAATCTGATTTGGTGTTTTCCTTATGATTTTGCATTACTAAATTTCTTTTTCAAACTATATTATGGATTTCCTTATTTTTGCTTTACTACCAAACTATTATGAATCATTCATAAGTGGTTTGACTAATACTTAGCAAAATATTTGAAAGCCCAACAAAATATTAAACTGATATCAATCAAATCGTTGTTTTTACCGTAGATATGATATAGCTTTTGATTTTCTGTTCTTTCTGGATACTCAATTTTTTTTTTAATAATTATCAATAATGATCTAAGATGGACCACTTACAAAGATGGTTCGGCAAACAACTTTTCTTTTATTTATCATTTATCATTCTTTTTTAAAGAATTCATATTGAGTTTCATATACTACCCTAGGTGATCTCGCAATGTTATATCATACACATTTTGCTTTAATGGAAAATATTGAAATAACTCTTTAAACAATCCTTATTTTTATATTTTTTTTTTTGTTTATACTCGATGTTGTCTCAAATTTAAATACTACTTTAATGGTTTGAAAAATTAAGATATGAATTCGTCAACTTATGGAACCCTCTATGACATTTCCACTAGAGATGCTCACTTTCCTTCAAAAACATACGAAGGTTAATTGATGGCTAACACAAATTGGCTTCAATTTATAGATGTTCATGTATTCGTATCGACGTGAATTTAACTTGTTACGTTGTAGACTCTGGTCTCTTTTGGTAGACTCAACTCTCTTTGAGGTTAAATGAAATTAAAGATATTAAAAGACTACTTAGATTTTAATTTGATGTAAAATTTTGACTTAAAAATGTAATTTGGTGATAATTTAAAGGAAATTAAAGATATTTGAAGACGTATTAGAGAGGATTTTATCATTCAAAAGGAATCTAAATTTAGGAGGATAATAACATGGAGGAATGGGTTAAGCTTTTTAAAACTTTTATTTCATCTCGAAAGTGGTTTGTGAGCATTATACAAGTAATGTTTTAAAGTTTTATTTCATCTTTTATTTTAATCATTCATTTATCATTCTTTCTCATTTAATCTTGATTATCTATTTCACGATTTTCCTTGTCAAATATACGTTTGAGAGATAACTCCCAAAATAAACATAAATCTGATAGAAAAACCATCGAATGTGTATTTAGAAGGCTTTATATATAAGAAAAATACTTTTACTAATCACACTATATACTTTTGAAAGTATAATTTTTAGAGATATTTTAGTGTTTATATATAAGAAAATATACTTTTGTATGTAACCAAAAAATATATACTCTTGTAATTTGCATCCAATGTAACCGTCGTCATATTACAATCACTCATGTGTGTGTGATTTTAAATGTTAGTTATAATAAAAATCAAATGTTTATAATGATTTGAAGGTTATGATTGATTTACGGTGTAATTATTTTTTACACCAACAATGTATATGAAATAAATTAAATTCAAATTATATTCACAAAATTTGAAATTTTCAAGACCAAATTATATATATAATGTCTCTACCAACTGAATTAAATTTATGAAACCAACAAGAGATTCTTTAACATTTTCTCAAAAAAAAAAAAAGAGATTCTTTAACATGCAATTTTCCATGTACTTTAATCAATCAAATAGAATGTGATAGAAAATGTGTTGCTACGAGAAGCGGTTTGTAGAAGAAAAGAAAAATAATTTGAATTAATGCACAAATAGGAATTAGGACTCTCTTTATTCAGTATTCAAGCACAACAATATTCGAGCAAAAATAAAAGTCTAGCAAAGTGCTGCAGTATGAATTATTTTTTTCCTTTCTTGTTATGGTGTGTGCCACTTACATTCTGGAAGTATTGCGAGTTGTATTCCACCAGAAAGACATTAATTAACAATAATATGACATTCCCATACAAAAAAATTGAACCATGTTTCCTAGCTCCTACATAGGAAACTAGCATGATCATGATGTGATTGTGCATGAATTGCAAGTTGTAAATGAACTTTGTATATTTCTACAAGTCTTTCAAGAATCCGATACCATCTACCTGTTCCTTTGAAAACCTTCATCTCTCAATGCTTTTCTTTTATTAAGCCGCCATATTTGGCAATTAAAAAACAATCATATTGTATTAGTTATAAATATGCTTGTTAATTAATTTAGAAAAAAATCTCATTATAAAACTTAAGTTCTACCTAATATAGCATAGCATCTTCTAATACAATTCAAAACACCTTTTTTATATTTCTTTCTAGTAGTTCATAGTTTTTCCATCTTTCCATTTCTACCCCTCCTTCATAAACAAACACTATAAAACAAGTTTGTTGCACCTCTTTCAAATTGCACTTAACCGCATAATCTTCCTAGCTTAAACCTTTTTGTTAACCATTATAAGAATTTCAATTTCTTTATCTTGCAAAACCAAATCTCTATCTCCATCCATGGGTAACAAAAACTCATCAAACTCAAAAGTACAATATGGCAAGACAACAAAGGTTGTTTCACTCGAACAACATGTTCCAAGACAAAAGCTGATGAATTTTCCAACAAAAAATGGCCATAGAATCAAAGGTAATACAAGCACAACATTAAGAGATGATGAATATATAGGGAAATTCAAGTTAGAGACACCACTTGATAACGATGAAACATTCAACAATTTCATTAAACGTGCTACATATAAAATCAGAACTGTCACAATGTCCAAGTCCAACATTGATAGAGAGCAAAGTAGCAACACTGCACCTGCAGCAGCAGATCACGAAGCTAACGGTAACAACAATTATAACGAAAATTACCAAAGGGACCAGTTTGATGATTTCATTCAGATTGCTAAGAAAAAAATGAGAGCTACATCAAGCATTCGTAACAACAGTTTCTTGAAGAAGCCATGATAATTGTTGAGTTAATTGGTGAGCCTCAAAGATTATGAGTTAGCTACGTTTGGTGTTGACTATGTTCTATGCTTCTGATCTTCAGTATTGAGATTAATGTAACATGAAATAAGGTCCCAGTATTGGGGCATGGTTTGATTCTTTTTTATTTGAAGTATATGATATGAAATGTAGTTAGGGGAATAATTTGGGTTTTATGGCTGTAAGATTATAATTCATATTGATTTGTATTAAAATACGTATGTATACATTGAGGTTTTAATTAAAATTGATTTTACATATTAATTATATTTTCGCTATTATCTGAGGATACTTTGGGCAAAAGAAATTAAATAACGGCCTGAAATCTAATAACAGTGACATGAAAACTATATTACTAATGATTATGTGATACTGTTTCTATTGGGTTATATGATTATTTGAAAAGGACAAGTGTGAGACCGATCTAATACAATTGATCTTGACTGAGTTGAAGAATCCAAGAGTTTGTCCGTACATAAAAAAAACCCAGGTAATTTCAACGATGAACTTTACTGGTCAATAATCTAAACATCTCCTACTTATAGTTATATGTCACTCTTATTCGTGTGACAAATATAGTTAATTTTGCATGGAATAGTGATGTTGGAATCAAGGTATTTCTTCTCTTGGATTGAGACATCATTTGTCACTTTGTGCCTCTGTATTTACCTTTGTGGTCTTACTACGTATGATATTTATTGGTTCATCCTTTTGGTGCGATGTTATTTCACATTTTTGTTTTGTTGTGATGCCCGTTTAGTTTTAATTGACATAATAGTTATGACTTAGTGTGTGTTTGGTATGATGGTTAGGAGAATTGATTTTGATAGAATTGAGTTTAAGAGAATTGATTTTGATAGAATTGAGTTTAAGAGAATTGATTTTGGTTAAAAGTGAGTTGAATGTGAATTGATTATGTTTGGATACACTTTAATATAAGTGATTCTTATAAGTTGACGTTGTTTGAATAGTTTGAATCAAAATTGATTTTAAATGTAAAATGACTAAATTATCCTTTTAATTAGATTTAAAACAAAATATCTCATTCTTGTTTTTGATAATTATTCCAGCTTATGTAAAATCATAAATAGTTTTTTTTGTTTCACAAATTCTTTTGAAAATAATATTTATTCATAAGAGTTAATTTAAATTTTTAATATTCTTTTGATCAATTTAGCTTATTAGATAATGATGGTTTCATTAAAAAAAATGATGGCTATATTTTTTTAGATTAAGAAAAGAATTTAGAATATAAGAATAAAAGGGTTGCATAAGAACACGGGTTAAAGTATTACTCCAAACAAAAATCACGGTTTAATGTAAAACGTTATTCTTTGATTAGAAAATTTTTTTTGTATTGGTCACTTAAATTAATGGGTCGGGTCATGTGAGAAAATATACAAGAGCCCAATTAATGCTTCATCGCTAACCGAAAAACCAATTACGGTTGCATCTTGAAACATGAAACATGGACATACAAAGGGGCAAAGCTGGAAAATAAAGTTTATTTGATGCAGAATCGATTACGTGAGACGCATAAGCTAGGAAAACCAGCTTCAACACAACCGGCGTTTTGGTCTCAAAACCAAGTTCATTGAACGCGCTTTTCATTCACCCAAACAAATTGAAAATTCTGGAAACCACGTTTCAAAAAGTAAACACGCTTTTGCACCCTGAAAACTCATTGCCAAACAGACACTTAGTGCAAATTCAATCAATTATTTTGACTTATTTAATGTTACAAATTTGTAAGTAAGAGAATTACAATCACTTTAAATTTATCATATTGGTATAGACTGTCATATTTGAAGGCATTTTATCTATTATGGATTTTGTGACATCGTTTACATATTCATCTTTTTGTTTTGTTTTTAGCAATTCAAATTTATGTTGTTTAGTGTATTTTACTAATTTAAATTAATGAAAGAATGGATGAATGAGTGACATTTTAATAAAAAAAAGAAGAAGAGTTTGGGTTGGTTTTTATGCACATCAATCCAAAGTCTAAAAAAATATATAATGGATTCTTCTCTTTATGCGGACAGTAACGTTCTTGGTTTAATTTCAACATTTGAGTTGTTTCCCACCAGAAACTCATGCCCATTCATACACAACACGTGATTCATGCAATGCGACGGAGTAATATTTTACTCTCTAATGCTACAAAGTCATTGTTTAATCCAATACCCTGCCTGTTCTCTTTTCTTCTCCGTTCTTTATGTTCTAGATAAATCACCAAACCTAATATCAATGAATTAGATATCTAAAAATTAATAAAATTATACTATTACTGGACTTTTGACTCGTGCGACGCATGAGTCTTCTCGACTATGATATAGACCAATAAATAATCTTTAACCCGTAAGATCATTGGTCGATCAATAAATGCAAATTAGATTATTAGAGATACAATATTACAATCAAATGATAATAAAAAAAAAAATTTGATACATCATTTGATCCCTTAACTTATTTTTAGTTTTCATTTTGGTCTCTTAATTATAAAGTGTCTCAATTTGGTCCCATAAATCTTCTTTCGTTTACTAATGTGGTCATTTCTGTTAGTTTTTAACCTTAAATGTCTAAGGTGAACCAATTTTATAGGTGATCCACCATAGATCTTATAAATTCATTTAATTTTAACCCTTTGATATTTTTTTAAAAAAGAGAACTGTTAGATTATATAGGTCTGTTGTATCATACGGTGAACAATCAACACCTAATTTCCCCCCATTTCTTCAACTTCTTCCTTCATCTCCTTCGTTATCTTCAACATCACATTCATACTACTGCATCAATCTTCATATAACCCTGGAAAAAAAATTATCTTCATCAAAATCAAATCATTTTCACACAACAAATAATATCATGAGTCAAACCCAAAAAAAATCAAACAACAACAACCCTTCAAATCCATAAATCAAACTTAACCTAGAAAACAAACATAATTCAACTTCTGACTCAACAAAATCAAGCACCATTAAGGAAGATCAAATTCACATCAATTCATATTTGCAAAAAGCATAGTTTTTTTATTACTAAAATGGAATCACACAAAAAAAAAATTGGTTGTGACTCTTCCTCACAGCACTGTTTCTTCTAATTTCAAATTACACCAACAATGTGATCCACCACCATCGAAAAACCACAACAACAACGCGCTGACGATCACACAGAAAAACAAAGGAATTTGGATTTGATTTTTTTTTCTCCAAAAAATGGGTTGTTTTACAGGAACAAAATGGGTAGTTGAATTTTGAAGGATTTGATTTTTGTTGTTGTTAATAATGGGATTTAGGAGGTTTTTTAGTTGCAGCTGTTTTTAGCCTTCATGGGAAGCAGAAAAGAAAAAAGAAACTGATGGCCAAAAACAAAATTGATGATGAATGATTGGAATTCGAAATTGAGTTTTTTATGAAAGATTGGAAGAAGAAAACATGAACAAAGAAGGAGGAGAATGAACAAGAGAATAGGAGAAAGAAAAGGAATAAGGGAACACGCAGAAGAGGAAGAAAGAACATGAGGAAGGGAAATGAATTTTTTATTTCTATTTTAATTTTTATTTTAAGGATATTCAATAGAAATAATTCTATGGTGCGAGTCCATTGTATATTTGTGCGCTTTCTAAATCCAGCCCTTGATCTTCAATCTTAAATGACACGTGGATACCGGGTTAACAGTTTTTGAAAAAAACTAACGGAGAGGACCACATTAGTAAACGGAAGAAGACTTATGGGACCAAATCGAAACATTCTATAGTTAAGGGATCAAAATGAAAATCGAAAATAAGTTAAGGGACCAACGATGTATTAAGCCTATAAAAAATTATAAAGAAAAAAATAAAAAGAATACAAAATTATATTGTTGCACGGGTCAATTTTATTTATTACTTTTATAGCTAAACATAAAAAATTAATGCAGTTCATGGTTCTTAACAAATTATTTAGGGTAACCGAGTTTGCATGAAAATTAGGGTATTCTGTTTGTAAACGTATTAAATAAGTGTACAACAACTTGTAAAAAAAACATTTATAAAAACAATAGGTTAAGTTGTTGCAGATCTAATAAAATTAATAAATAATAAGGATAAGGATTAAGATATCTATTAAATTTTTGCTTTGAAAAATATTCACGGTTAGTAGAAAGAGAAATGAAAAACATATATGATGCAAATTTAGAGTCAAAATTCTAGGATAGAGTTGTTGCAAACCTAATAAGGGATTAGTGGAGGAAAAAAAATTAGGTTAAGACTTAACAAATTTAATAAATAAGGAGTCAAAATTCTATGATAGAGTTGTTGCAAACCTAATAAGGGATTAGTGGAGAAAAAAATTAGGCTAAGACTTAACAAAATTAATAAATAAATTTTTTTTTTTAAGGGTGATTATACTAGGAGTACAATTAAAAAATATAAAATCTCTTATAACTTTAATCATTTACACAAAATTATACTATTCCCTCCGTTCCTTTTTAAGTGTTTTTTTAGGATGAGTTTTTCGTTTCTATTTAACTGTCTTTTTGGTATTTTAAGGATACAATTTGTCAATTATACCCTTTGTCAATTACTCTTATCTTTTTCAATAAAACTAATTAATGATATTTATTTTGAAAGCCAAAGTTTGTTTTTTATTAAACAAAGTTTGTTTTTTTTTAAACAAAGTTTGTTTCTTATTATCTTCAAATTTAATCAAAATTTAGTTACCAACAATGGTTTCAAGAAGAGTTAAAAATCTATAAATACGATGAGAAGCAATTGTTAAAAATTTCAAGTGTAAAGTAAAAGAACATATTTGAGAGAAGAAATAAAAGACTCCATGAATGTTCACACACTGTTAATCTAGCATTGGTTGAAGTCATAGTTGAAGCCTTAACTTTGATTAAAGAAGTTGGAAGGAAGTTAATTTTTTCTTAGCTTTTGATTAATGTGAAGTTGGAATAATTTTTATATTGATTTAAAATAATTAAAAAGATGTGCACAATATGTAGAAAATTGACGGTTGTTTGTAATGAGAGAGAGTGCAAAAAAAGGAATTTGTTTGAGAAAAAGATAATAACTGACAATTGTTTGTTACGAGAGAAAGATAACATATTAAATTTATTGGAAAGATAAACCCTGTGCAAAAAAATAGAAATTTATTGGTGGATTAAAATAAGGGTATAATAAAAAGACAATGTGAAAAAATACACATCGCTAATTTGGTGTTAATTTTTCTAAAAATACACTTAAAAAAGAACAAATAGAATATAATTTAAGAAAATTTTCTTTCCACTTTTATCGAGAAAAATAGTATAATTTAAGAAAATTCTCTTTCCACTTTTATCGAGAAAAATAGTAGTAATTGTGAATTTTTATTCAATTATTTAAAAAAAAAATTAAAGGATATATAAAATTGGTAGAACAAAATGTTACACCCAACCGCCAAACTTCTCGTTCTAGGTTTTTGTAACTACTTCCTTCCTTTTTATTTATTTTTTGGTTTGTTAACCATCTGGTTTCGAGGTAAAAATGACCCCTAATAATCTAGAGTTCAGTTGAAAGATAAGTAAAGTTTGACTAACAATTGTTTCCACTAAGAATCAAACTTGAATTCTCCCAACCCTTTAAAATAGTGGAATTCATTAAATAAAATTATAATAACTACTATCTCCTTAGGAAGGATAGTATTGGAAAAGTAAAAAACCAACTCAAAAACTTGTATACGTATTATATATTGTTATAGATGTAATAAATTAGATTGTCCAAAATAAAAAGACTAATATAAAAAATAAAAATAAAAATATTAGTTAAACCACTAATTTTAGCGAACATCTCAAATTCAAATATTGGTTAAAAAAAATAAATTAGTGGAAGGATTATTATAATTAAAAATTAAAATATTGATTAAAAAAATGTTTACATAACATTCTATATTATGAGTTAAACCGATAATTTTATCAAACATTTTAAATTCAATCAACTAATTTATTTTCTATCAATGCTATCACTTATCTAAGTTATAAACTCAATCGTCATGTAACTCTACGTCATCCACAACTTTTACCAAACGTAACTTAAATTGGTGATTTACTAGTATTTCCTATAAAAAGGACTAATCAGCAAACATATGGGGACAAAACGCTGGAGATTCATACAAAAGTTAAAAGCCATAACGTGTATAACGTGACTTGTTAGTTTCGAGTGTTGTATGGGACAAGAAGGAATTGATCCCTGCCATCACATTCCGTAGAAAATTTGAGAAGAAAAAAAAAACTATATAATTAATAGCTGTTTGGAATCTTACCCAAGTAATGGCTTCTTCAAATTCAATTATTTCAACCGTTCAAAGCAATGTTCTATTTTTTCCCCTTTTAAAATCCTTTAAGTCATTTTCACACTCAAATATTTTGCACTATATAAGACAACCCTCTTGCTAATCACACTTAACCAATATAAGTATATAACCAAATAACCAATAGTACTATTTTTGTGTTCTAAGTTTGAGTCATTTTCAATGGAAAAAAACAACACCACAACCTCAAACTTCTCAATATGTAGAAAATTTCGTCAAGTACTTGCAACCAATCTTACTTTCAAAACCATTCATCGAATGAAGCAACAAAA
>Ga0099826_10003231_pt1 | contig 10984 bp, 8 predicted proteins | sample Mtrugardesep15_FD_76830 | JGI IMG/M metagenome (GOLD analysis project Ga0099826, IMG submission 76830) | Root nodule microbial communities of legume samples collected from California, USA - M. trunc garden sep15 | ecosystem: Host-associated > Plants > Roots > Nodule | place: USA: California...
AAAATTTAGACATTAAAAAACTAACGGAGGGGATCAATTTGACTGACGGAGCAAAAGCAAGAGGACCAAAATGTGAGTTTTGCAATTTATGGGACCAAAATGTAAACTGTAAATTATTTAGAGGACCATTTATGCAATTAAGCCTAAATTTTTCCACCACTTGGAAGAAGAGTAATGCTAGCAACACTCTCTTTTGAACACTCTCTCTAATATTCACTCTTTTATTGGTTTAAATCATTATGGGTCTACACTTTGAAAATTGAACCCCCACAAAATGGTGGGACATACATTGATTTCATCCAATAAACAAGTGAGTGGTAGAGAGAGTGTTAAAAAATGACTATTGCTAGCATTAGTCCTTGGAAGAATTACCTTGTGCAAAAAAAAATCACTTGAAAGAATTACTATGATAAATAATCATATAATATTTCAATCACACTTAATTTATTTTAAAAAAAAATATTAAATAGTGTCCTTAATTTAAAAAATAAAAGTAAGTCTTCTTATCTTCTCCAAAACTCAATTCACATACAAAACCTTAGTGTATTCTATGACGACTTTTTACCAATTTCTCACTCTTCATCAAACAAAGAAATAATTGGATCAAGAACACAAGGCTTCGACTTAAAGAGATCCTTAACGAAAAAATTGTTATACCACTTGTCAAATAACCTTTCTTTGTAAGTCAAATTCAAGATTGGTCTAGTGGTGAAAGATTTAAGTAGTATATGTATAGCTTAAAGTCATACTTTATTGTTTTAAATCTAGACACAAAAAAAAAAAAAGACCACACTTAGGGTTTTCTTCTCAACTATAATTTCTCCCACTCTCAATGGAACGTAACCATCCTGTTAAAATTCTCAGAACTATGAAGGAAATTGACTTTCAAAGCTTGAGAGCTTGAAAATGAGAGAGAATTCTCAAAAGAAATTATGTTGAAAACATGCTCAAAAGAAAAACAATGATTTTATTTTTATGGGCATATTTGAAACTTAACCAGCTACAACATAAACATAATTTTATTCTCCCAACTAAAAATTAGTATTTTTTTGTGCTTTAAATGATCTTGCGGTAAAACTCACACACACTAAGTTAAGGGTAGATGAGATTTTTGTACCAAAAAAAAAGTGTAGATGAGATTTTTTTTTGATACAAGTTAAGTGTAGGTGAGATGTCCCTTCAAAAAAGAAAAGTGTGAATGAAATGTGTATTGTAAATTTTTGAATTTAGTACATCCCAACATATCAAATATTTTTACAATTTTTTTTGTTGCAAAATTACTCAATTTGTGCTTGAATTTTATTTCAGGTAAAACTTCCGTCATTTATTTTCTTTTTTTTCGATTTAATATTTTATGCTATAATTAAATAACACTTTCGTCCTTTATCTTTTTATTTTTCTGTTATAATTAGGTATGTTATAAAATGTCAACATTGTTATCCTTTTTTATCATTACAAAATAAAAAATTCATAAAAAAAACTTATAAAAATTCATGAAAGTCATAAACAAAGCCCAAATTTTCATTATACAAACATAGAAACCCAAATTTCATTGAAAAAGTCTGGTAAAAGGATAACAATGTTGATATTTTACAAAATAAAGGACTAAATCAGAAAAAGAAAAAGATAAAGGACGAACATGTTACTTAATTATAACATAAAGTATGAAATCAGGAGAACAAAAAGATAAAAGACGAAAGTGTTAACGAAAATTAAGTTAGGTAATTTTACCTTTATTTTATTTTTTATAAATAATTTTCCTTTTATTCTTCTTCTATAAATCTTCTTAATTATGGAATTGAATTCGATAGAGCTTTATAAATAAAACGCACAATTTTAGGAAAGCTTAGAACTGAAAACACAGAGGTTGCCGTCTCTGGTATATTTCTTCTTCATCAATGACATCGCTGCCAGGTATGGTCTCTTCTTTTTCTTTCACATTTGAAGACACTTAGTGGTATATTTTAATTATGATACTGTTTTTTTCTTTTCTTTTCTATATAAGTTTGTATCGAAATAACAGTTTTTCTTGTTAAATATTTCTGACTTGTTTTTTGTGGTTGCTAAATATATTGATAATTTTCTTTTGTAGCTGAATGTTAGTAGTTAATTTGTTAGGATGATCAGTAAATAATGTTAGTAGTGAGGTCGAATCAAGAGTCCCAGACATCCTTCATAATACTCTTTCAGTGTCTCAATCTAAACCACTAGACTAATCCTTCAGAGGTATATTTCTCCTAAGCCAAATGACACATAATTTGGTAAACAATATTGGAACTTTTTCATAATTATTTTAGTCCTTGTGTTATAATTGTTCTATAGAATTAAAATCTCTGCAATTTATTTTTTGCCCGCAGTGACTCTTTATGCACTCATTTGATTTGTTAGAACCAATTAATCAAAATTAAATTGAATATTCTAATATCTGTTACATTTTGTACTACCACTAGTCGCTGGTGATTTTTCTATTACTTCTTTTATTTATAGATTGATAGAAATAGCTGTGAATTGAAGCACTTACCAGACATTATCACCCATCTTGTTTCTTATTCTTGTATTGTATTTGAACTTGTTAAGTATGTTTGTTCCTTTGCTAATTTTTGTTGTTGACAATAATTGTTAAATCATTTGATGCCCTTTTGGTAGAAACTAAAATGGTGTTTACATGAATTATTAAGGCCTTATGAATGTTGTTAACTTTTTATTTTGAGTGTGTATACTTATTGAACCTATTTGCATTGTTTAATGAAACAAAGTGGAATAGCAAAGATGTCAGAGGCTGATTCTGCCATATGCAAAAAGAAAAGGAAAGCAGAGTGGTCAAATATGCCTTATGATCTGCTCTCAAATATTGCAAATAGGCTGGAACTAATTGATTTTACAAGTTTTCATCGCGTGTGCAAAGATTGGCGCTATGCTACTGAACCTTTGGTTGACGCCAAATTTAGTGGATGTGATCCATGGTTTCTGTTGTATAGTGAAGAAGGTCCTCGTTGTTCCATACTAAACAAGAATGATAATGTCTACACTATCGAAATTCCAGAACTGGCTGGGTCAACTTGCCTTGCATCCTATGACGGATGGTTGCTTCTCTTTCGCGACGATTCATTGTTTTTCTTTTGCCCCTTCTCTAGAGCAAAAATACATCTTCCAAACTGTCCTATCACAGAATCGGATGACTGTGCTGCAGCATTTTCATCTGCTCCCACATCTCAGGATTGCATTGTTGCCGTGATTAATCATGCCACTCGGTATAAATTAGAACTGCACACGCTTTGCCGGGGAGATAATTCATGGTTTAAACACCAATTTTACCACCATGAATATAATTTGTTTCTCTTTAAAAGGTGTGCATTCTTTATTGAAGGGGAATTCATTTATGCCAGCAATAAACGTGTAGTTATATTCGACGTTGCTAATACCAAACAATGGAGCGAGTTTAGTTTATTGGATATAAAATATCAACGTAATGATGAATCAGTATTGAAATGTAGATTGAGGGATATATTGTCGAAGAAAGCAAAAAAAGGAATGCATCGATCAAAGGATCTGAAAGGAAAACTAGGACTCGGCGACAATGTTGCAATAGATACTTGTGGGACAATCTATGATGCTCAAAATTTGGTGTGGGGTGATTACATTTGGTCTGTTGCATTATTTGATGATCGTGTCCTTAAAGGAGTATGGATCCTGCCAAGATATCATAAACACTAAGATCAAAGAAGGTAATTTGTTGGGGTCATATTTTTTGCTCTTTCATGGATTTTTTTATTGTCATTTTTTTTTGTTTCATGGATTTAGTTATTTAAAACTTGAGATTTTATTGTTTGATCTATTGACTAAATTGTTTTATGGTTAAGGATTTGCATAATTTTTTTAAATTCTTGTATTTTACTATGAAGTGTATGTACCAGCATTCACGCAACCAATGATTTTATGGTAAAAATTGGGGTAACTTTTTGGGTTGACCGTGTGTGGGGAAAACACTTGCAAGTTGCAAGGGTGGATTTCATTGTGACAAGGAGAAATTAGGGAGATTTTTAGAGATTGAACAAGTATTTTACCGGAAATAAATTTTGCTAGAGTTCAGGATATGGACAATAGAAGGTGAAAAAACCAGTGTTTTAAATTCCGCACCTATGATCTTGCTTGTCAAGTTACGGGATCATTGGGCTACAAATTTGATCAGTCGATCACTAGTCGGAATATATGCCTGTTAAATCAGTCTATATTTAAAAAATATTCATGACTTAAACTTTTTAACTTTTAAATTTAATAAAAGTTCTTCTATATAAAAATTAAATACATTTCATAAACCACAAAAGCTTTTTCTCATCATTGTTTTCATTTTGATTCACGTATATATTATAATTATTTAAATTTTATTATTACTTCATATATTCTAATAACAATTTTTAACTCATCAACCGTTCTATATTTGAAAACATACTTGTTGTCTTCCAAACACTTTATTGGTTGTTGCATTTTTGTTCTCAAACCTTTGATTGTTGTTTTGTATTTATGACATGCATTGTAAATTTGTGTGGCAACCGTCAAATTGTTTTTCCGTTTATATTTCAAAGTCAACATAATATATTTTGGTTTCACCATATTTCGTTTCATCTCAGCAAAAAAACTCTGCCTCTTTCACCATATTCCTTGTCATATCCCTAATTATGCAATCTTGAAACAACACCAAGACTCATGGTTTCGATGCACTAAAATAATCACGCAACCTAAATGGACTTGCCACCACTTTCAAGATCCAACACGAGCTTTGGTTTTCTACGTCCGAAACCACTATCCAATTTATCTATGCCAAGATCCCGTAATGAAGCGGTCGTCACTACTAAAGACAAGGTCAGGAGACCTTCCATTCCTTTCCGCTTTCAGTAAGGCGTCAACACGATACGCACCAACCCATAAGACTGCAGACTAAGAGGTCCGTCCGTGAAAAAAGAACAAAGTGCAAAAGAAGGCACTGATTCCCCTTTATGACCCACAAATATCATAACATATCAAAATGCTAAAAGCCTCAAGAGAGCTCAAAACACACGAACCCCCTTAGTCGGCCCACAAAGGGAGTCTGACAGCGGAGCGGATCACTTACTATATAAAGTAATCACATACTGCAAAGTCCGGCCAGTGCAACTTTCATTTGGACCAAACCCTTGAAAAAATCTCTTCTCACAAACAAGATGATTATCACTCGTTCAATCCACAACAACGTTAACACTAACAAAGCTCAAGAAATTGATAGTACCGTCACATCATCATCCTCAATCCAGAAGCCTACTTAAAAGGTCCCAACCCAATCTTTTCCCGTTGGTAGCAAGAGCCGACACCACAATGAGAATGACGGTTGTGAAACAAATTAAACATGTTTTGGATTATAGAATTCAAACAGAGTAAAATCAAAAGGGAAAAAAAAAGTAAAGTGTGAGAAGCATGAAGGGATAAGAAATCCTCTTTAAAAAATAGAAACACTACGAGCTAAAGCTTTAATTTTGAAGTATTGCTCTTCTCCCATATGTTTTTGCTCTTTCCCGTCAAAATAGTCGAGCGTGAGTTAACTCATGCAGGTGTATATTTTTCAGCTGAGATGAGCAAAAACATATGAGAGAAGAGCAATTATCTTAATTTTGGCCCAACTCTATTTAGCTGGAATTTGATAGCAATAGAGCTTTATAAACAAAAGGCCCAAAACGTACTAGAGTTTCGGCAAATTTAATGAAAGAGTTTTACTTTTCCCACATTGTTGCCTTCTCCCGCGCTTGCAAAAATTCCAATAATACCCCTGGTCAGGATTTCGTTTTTCGAACCAGATTGTTAGTGTTTCCTGAAAATAAAATCTGGAACGTTACGCTATGAAATTTTGTGTCTTCCTTTAATGTCAAGAGTCTCTGTTGACCCTTATACGACCCCCGCGTAAGCTGCAATGCAATTGCAGGGGTCGTATGAACGGTCAACAATGACCATGACACCACAGACACACCTAAAAGCTACCTAAAAAACTAAAAATAATTAAACAAAATGTAAGAAAGGAGGTGAAGAAGAATGAAGGAAAATGTTGAAGATCCAAGCCTTTTTATAGCCTTAAATCAGTCATAGTTCTTAAGTACAATAAAATAAAACGTGACCCACACTCAAAACCGTCAAAAAATGCATTCAAACTCCACTAACCGGCCAAACCTTTGGTGAAACATCACTAGCCAAAATGTTACTGAGGGTTTCCGGATTTTATAATCCGGAAGGCATGAATTCCTTCCGGATTGTAAAGTCCGAACTGCATCAGACCCTTTATTTGGATCGTTTTCGTTGCGAATGTCTTGAAAAAAAATAGAAACAAAGGTACATAACATAAACAGAAGCAACATAAGACAAATAAACAGTTAAAAAAAACATAATAACAGAAATGATTTGAAGAGGAGCTTTTGAGCTCGATCCTGCCGGCCTGTCGACTGACATGTTACGATCGACATGCCAACAAGATCGAGCTAATAATAACCTCTTCTTCGGAGTTAGATCTGCAAGAGGAGGTTTGTGACTATATATTTTTGATAGCATGCACAAGATCTCCACAATGTTGTCAATTATAGAGTTATCTATATGCGACAACATGAGAAGATCTTCATCATGAGAGTTATCTATATATTTAATTTTAAATTTTTTTAAGCAAATTTATTTTTTGACGTGTTGTTATCCAACAAAAATCTCCGATTTTTTTTTTTTCATTTTTACAAACTAAGGTAATTGATTTCTTTCTTTCTTATTTTTTTGAAAGGAAAATTTAAGGTAATTGATACTAAGTTAAAAAAGATGTCAAAAATTCCAAATAGAAAATATAGAATTCCTAAAAATAAAAATAATAGAAACGTAAAAGATGATGAGAAACAAAAATGGAGATGCAGGGGATCGAACCCTGTACCTCTCGCATGCAAAGCGAGCGCTCTACCATTTGAGCTACATCCCCATCTGTTTAACAGTCGTACTAAAATATAATTATTCTTAAAACACTTTCAACAGTACTCTTTGGTTTAAAAGCCGAAAACACGTAGCAAAAGTCACAAAAAAAGAGGATAATGGCTTCGTTATCATCTTCTGTGTCTCCTTTGATATCCATGAAATTCAGAGCACCCACTTTCACTGCTTCTTCAAAACCATCTTCAATCTCTCTCAATTCCTCCAAATTTCGTTCTCCATTGCTTCATTGCTCCTTCGCTTCTTCTCCTTCTCCTTCCTCTCTCTCTTTCCACTCTTCTTCCATTTCAGGTACTTTTTCTCTTTTAAACTTTTTTTTTTTATTATTGAAATTTGGTTTAAGCTAGTTAATGGCGGTTGAATTTTTAATTGGAAGTTCATTCTCTGTCTGTTTTAAATCTAACCGACATAAGGTTAATGGGTTTGTTTATGTTGCAAATGTAACAACGAAGTTGTATAAACAAGTTTACATAAACATGTTTAAGTATCAGATTATGTTTAATTATGATAATAAACTTACTTGTACTGTTGATTTTTGCAATTCATGCCTCAAACATTGTTCAATTTTAGTTATTGATTGTTTGTTAGCTATGCAATTGGTAATTCTTCCAAAAAATAGATTTTTTTTTTTGTTATTGTTGGGTTTGATTGAACTTGACTATGGTGGCTGTTTGGAATAGAAGTTTCAATTTTGGATTTGAAATGAAATTTTATCTTTGAAGTTTATGCTTCTGCATTTGTAACTATGAAGCACGGATACGGACACGAACATCAGACCCAACACGGACACTGACACGTCGACACCACTAATAATTTGAGATCATATAATTCAGTGTAATTATATGTGTCGACGTGTTTGACACCGGGACACACCTAATCTAAGGAGTGTTCATGCTTCATAGATTTGTAATGGTAAATGGGGTTGTGTTGTAACTTGTAAGTGGATAAGATGTCTTGTAAATGCAAACTCCTATACTAGTCATAAAGTTACATTCTTTTTGGTTTTTTTCTTATTGATGGTTTTTGGATGAAATGCAATAAGACACACCTCTAAAGTTTTAAATGTAATCTAGTCATTTAAAGGCCTTTATTCTTGCTTCACCGCAACTATATTGTGAATCCGAATCGAATAGAACTAGTTTGAATGTGGTACTGGTATGTCTCAATTAATTTTTTAAGATGTTGAATGAGTAGAAAAATGATTTTAATTGGGTTGATGAAAATCGTCGCTCTACTTTCTCTAAGGATTGTGATTTTCTAATACTACTTGTTGATATTCATTTGACTATTGTTGACATTGCTCTGGCTTTGGAGGAGTTGTTTGATACATTATCATCATTGATTCTTTGATATTTATTTTTGTGTTGGCTGGTTTTTATTAAAATGATGTTTGTTGTAAGTTGTAATTCCATGCCCATCTTGCTCTCATCACGACTTATAGTAAGGAATTTGGCAAGTCGTTATTATAGAAAGGAGACTGCTGTTTCCCTGTGTCAGATGAAAATACTTCAAAGACATCCTTTGTAAAGATTTGAAACTTGAGCAATACCTCAAGATAGAAATACCTCTTAAGATTGAATTTTAACCGTCAAGGATTCCATGTAAATAATTTGACAAGGAAAAAGAGAAACTGTTTCTGTAGCACTAACAATTCATATCAAAGTGTGTTCCGTATATGTGTGTGACACAACAGCGACACATGTTACAGCCAAATTTTTTATTTTCTCAAATAATGATCGGCGTCAACGGGTCAGTGTCTATATGGTTTTTGTGTCCGTGTCAGTGCTTTGTTGGAAATTGTATGCGGAAAATAGAGAATACAAAAGAGCTTGTAGTTCTTTTGCAATAATGGATGATTTGCTTTCAATTGTTTGGTGAATTTGTTCATTCTGCGTGTATATAGTTAAAAAATTGTCCGGATTTAGCTTGATTTATTTCAACTGATTTCTCCATGTCCAGGTTTGTCACTGGGATTGAATTTCAAGCATAATGTTGGACCTAGAAGACAAAATGGTCGTCTGGTTATAGTAGCAGCAGGCAGACAAGCTCTTTGTCTAACCAAGAGAAGTAGATCACGAAAATCATTGGCACGCACTCATGGCTTCCGCAAACGAATGAGCACAACAACTGGAAGAGCTGTATTAAAGCGACGACGCGCCAAGGGACGAAAAGTCCTTTGCACCAAGTCCCACCCAAATAGTGGCAAATAGTCACACGAGCCTAAAATCATTCTATTTGTGTATTAGTTCCCTAAATTTGTCTGTCTTTCAAGATTTTTTTTTCTTCTTATTTTCATAACAATGATTTTATGTACTCCTTTATATGTAAAACTTGTATTATTTTAGGCAAAATCTTTGTTCCAGTATGCTGCAAAAAAATTGCAAGATTAGACTTGATGGAATGACCAACAAAATCAGTTTTGCATGCATAACACAAGTATCTCTTATGCTATTTTAACCGTATTTTGACCGGTAAATTTTCTTCTTATTTTGATTTGATTTTTGTTAAATTAAAATGACCGTACATTATTTAGTTGATTATGTTCTGGTGCAGATATTTATTTTATGCACTTGTTTGTTGCAGTTGATCTTTCACCAACAGAAGTTTTGTTCAACTTTTTTTACATCAATGTGTGTTATAGGCAACTGATTTTATTCTAATTCGATTTATTAGTTTGTGTATGTTTATTGTCAAATAGTTGGAGTTACAACTAGGGGTGTGCATTAGTATGAACCAAACCAAACTGCACACAAATTTATGGTTTGGTTCGGTTCATTGAACCACTTTCGTCAATCTGGTTTGATCTGGTTTAGAACTGGTTCAATCCGGTTCATTGAACCAGTTTCTTTGCACAACCCTAGTTACAGCCCATTTTAAAATTAAAAACCAGCTTGGTCTTAGCTTTTAAGTTTCAACAAATAGTAATACCATAGTCATGATAACTTCTATAGAATGCCTTAAATGGCAATCATGATTGCTATTTGATGTGGTCATGGTAATTGTTACTCCCTCCGTCTCAAAATAGGTGTTATTTTTAAGTTTTACATTGTTATTAAGAAAATAACTAGTACTATTGATTTTAATGAAAAAATATAGTAGTTTATTTACTAAAAAATACTATAGTTAGTAGAGTAGTAAGATGATTGAAATGCAATATATTGGGGTATATTTAGTGGAAAAGAATAATAAATGTTGTATTGATATTATGAAAAACACAAATAATTTGAGACATAAAAAAGAGGTTGAGATGGATGGAGTAAACACTAAATTTTAAGAGTTTAAAGAAATTCCTTTGAAGACGATGGCAAAATAATTACTAATATCACTTTAATTAATACATTTTCCCAAAATAAAATAAAATTATCGTTGTCTCATATTCGTTTTTCTTGTCCTTTTTGTTTTGCTGTGATGCGTGTTTAGTAAATTTGATTTGCGTCTCATTTGTTATGGAAGCAAAGTTGGAAAATTCAAGTGTTTCACACAGTTTGATGTGATCACTTTTTATATGCATGGTCTATGGGTGTGGAAAATTCAAGTGATCATGAACAGTTTAATCGTCTATATGGAAGCTACTATCAATCAGTAACAAAAGCATAATTAAAAAACAGAAAAATATTTCTGTCTTTAATTTATTCACAAATCGCAATGATATTGATAAACAATCATTTTGTTGTAGTTTCATCTAAAAATAACACGTCGAAATAATTGAATTTCCTGTTCATTTAAAAATAGTCAGGCATATATACAAGTTGTAAAAGACATCTAATATGAATCTCTTTAAAATGGTAAAAAAAAGTGAGATGTTGCCATTTTTTAGTAAAAAATAAATTTTACATTAATGAAAAAGGATAATCAACATATATTAAAGTTTACTAAAATAAACTAGGGTTCAAACTTAAGTCATAGTCCATATTAGACATTCCATATTACGGACCAATGAATTGCTTGGACTTCCAAGAGAATGGATAGTTACTTGATTGTTGATTATTTGTTCATGTACGTG
>Ga0099826_10003233_pt1 | contig 10983 bp, 5 predicted proteins | sample Mtrugardesep15_FD_76830 | JGI IMG/M metagenome (GOLD analysis project Ga0099826, IMG submission 76830) | Root nodule microbial communities of legume samples collected from California, USA - M. trunc garden sep15 | ecosystem: Host-associated > Plants > Roots > Nodule | place: USA: California...
ATATATATATATATATATATATATATATATATATATATATATATATTTATTAGTTAGGTTAGTATAAAAATTGTTGATTTGCCCTATGCCATCAAAATCTCAAAAACCGTCACGATCACATGTATAAAAATTTGTCCATCTAAGTGATGCCACATCATTAGAGTACAAGGCCACATAAGCAAAATTGACTTTAATGGGAGTGCGGATTAAATTTCAAAATAAAATAAAATTGGGAAACCAAAAAGTTGGTTTTTAAAGTAGACAGACTAAAACTTTTTTGTTTTGAAAATAGGGGGACCAAAAGTGCATTCGCGTTAGCTTTAAAAAAAAAAAAAAACAAAATATTTTTGAAAATAAGAGGACAAAAAAATAAATTTTAAAGTAGGGGAAATACAACTTTATTTGTGTCGGAACCAAATCCAACACAATTTTCAAATTTGAAAACTAAACTTTCGCCTTACATTTTCAAAGGATTTTGTCATGACTTTGGTTCATAATTTTGTGTGGGTCATAACTTTTGCGGCGAAAATGATTGCATAGGAAAAAATCCCCTAAAAATGCACAAAACCCCGTTGCAAATACCTTTTTAATAACAAAAAGAAATAGCCTTTACATTTGTGTGGGACTTTGGCCACCACAAATACAATATTTCCACCGTAAATTTGGGTGGGCATTATGCTCGCCGCAATATCATGTAACTCTTGTAGTTTTTTTTTAAGGTAGTTTGTTGTAAATCCCCAATTACACTTGCCTTATAAATCAAAAAAGTTTTACTATATTCCCCCCAACTTCAATAAAACCATGATTTTCTAATAAATTTCCACTTATTCTAAGACAAGGGACAATACTTTAGTAAACAGTGATGGTTCAAGTTTTATATTTCAAAAGAATACAAATTTGCATTATGATTCAAAACAGAAATGGATTTTGAAAAAAGGACAAGTTTCGATGGGCGAAATTGGCTCGCCTCGCGAATTTGACAGCTCCAGAACTGATATGAATTTTGACATGTTGCCTCAAATGGGCTATCAAATTCCCATTTCTCGCAGGGTAGGTTTTATGTGGTAAAGTGTTTATACTCAATTTCAAAAACAATTGCCTTGATCATATCCATGTTATCAAACTTACCAAACAAATACGAAGGTTCAACATAAAATAATTGAGTTAAAACAAAAAATTTGTCAACCTCCATGCATTTTTAAACAATGAAAAGCTACCTCACATTTTTTGCTTGTTCTAGATATTTCAAGGTTAAGCATGCTATTGAGGAGAAATGAATGAAATAAACTTGCAAAAAGTAACAAACATTTCAAAGTCATGCTAATATACTAGTCAAAGAGAGCAAGTTGTTGGGAAGAAGGAGGGTAAAAAAGAGGTGACGGTGACGAATGAGGGGGAAGTAGTTATTGGGAAGAAGGATGGAGTCTTTTATTTGCCTCAAGGGGGGGAAAGAATTCTTATACTAAGTGGTGACTTCAAATAGGGGTTGTGTATGCAAATCCTGTTTAACCTTTATTTAGTTTAATTAGTCTTTTATTGTTTTAAGAACCTTTATTTGAGTTTTAGGTACCTTTTATGCTTTCTAATTTTTGTTTGAATGATCAGTCGTGTAAGATGTTCAAAGATATAACACTATCGATATAAGAAGATGTAGAACTAATGAGGATTTTGGAGCTACATCATTGAAGATCACTTAGTACGGGTTAAACAAGTGTACAATCTTTGATCCCTTATTTGCAAGTCTTAAGGAAAAAACTTACATGAGTTAGCTCTAATGATTATAGTATGAGGAATAATGAATATGTTGATTCGTAAGAGATAAGGCTGGCAACTCATAGGAGAAAGTATCAAAGGACACATCTTGGTGATGTAGGAAGCTACAACGCTACAACGTTACAACGTATCAGACATCATCTAGTGGATATGCACTAAAGTCGGTCCTGAACATCTTGTGTTTGGAAAGGAAGATAAAAGAGTGTCAAATAGTACACAAAAGGGATAAGGTATATTCCTAGTCTTAATGAAAAAGGGCACTAAAGAATAAGAAATGACTTGTACTATAAAAGGACAACAAGCCTTCATCTACAAGTGTGTTCGTGGTGAGTTGTGTTATGCTTAATAGAATAGAGATTGGAGGAAGCAGCCTCCATTCAACCCTAGCCACCATCTTAGAGATTCAAATCACTTTTCTTCATCTCATACCTTCATCCATTTCATCTTGAAAGAATAGTAGTTAGATAAACCACTTTTGTGGTTAAGAAATGACTATGTAATAATTATGTTTGCAAGTTTAGTTTGTTACAATCTTTAAAGCTTCTTTTAAACAAACTATTTTAATGTTAATCTTTGAAAGTAAAACTTAGCTACTTTTTCATTCATTGCCAAATTCCTTTAGACCGAAGGAGATAGGAATGGAACTGTTTGTTTAATACGAGTTACGTCCCTAAGTAGTAAAAGGAGACAGGAACAAGAATAAATGCTTAAAGTTAAACCAGATCTTGGACACCTAGATATGCACCAAGTTCTATTTAGGATTCTTGTCATAGGTCACGGCTCAGCACCTGCCATGATGGAGATCTACGGATGACCTAACCTAGTAATGTTACATGTTAAGTATTATTATTGTACCCCAAAAGGTGTGTCTTCCCATGATTAACATGACGGATGAGTTGAAAAATTCTAAGGCCACTAGGATGCCAGGAGGCTTTGTGGATCTATAGCTTTCTACATTTTTATATCGATGTATGAAGTTATAGCTTCCATAACTCAAAGTTGTAGCTTTATAAATCTTTCAAACCTCTATGTTTACGAAGTTAATTCCTTAACCACACTTTTCACATGAGCCTCTAAATATTTTTAACATGCTTTATTTACTTCTGCATTTTACTATTTAGAATCTTAAAATCTTATCTTTGTTATTAATCATTTTGGGTCTTAAATAACTAAACATATCATTTGAAAATACTTAGAACTTATTGACTCCAATCATCGTGGGATCGATACGTTACTTACTCTTTATTACTTGTTGCATATCATATACTTGCACTTAGCGCCAAGTATTCGCCTAAGGGAAAGTGTTTACAGTTGACTTCGGTAAAGGATGATGTGTAATGGGCAAAAAAAGGTGTGGTGCGAACATTGTTTGACATTAAGACTATACCGTATTTCTCCAAAAACGCATTTTGGATGCTAGTTTTGTGGATATTAATGCTATTCTCATCGGAGAAGCAAAGCTATTCATTTCTTGTTTTTGTAAGGAGAAAGTTTTGAGTGTCCTCAATGACCCTTTCGCATTCTTTAGCCAATTTTCAAAAATTTCATAAACTGGTATCCAACAACAACAATCATCGAGAGAAGTGTATGGCTGCATATGGATGGGGTCCCTTTACATGCATGGAACATTATTTTATTTTTTAAGTTGCTTGATTCTACAAAAGGACAATTTTCAAAGGTGGACTCTATTACAGGTAATAAGTATACACTTGATTATGCTCGTATTCTTAATCTCTACTTAATGTTTGGATGTTATTAACGATGTTAAAGAGATTACGATAGACAGAGTTTTGCATGGTATAGAAGAGGTTCAGGGTTGAGGGTGGTAGTTGGTCTGAAGATAATATGGTTAGTGTGGTGGGGAACGAAATCCAAACGTTCTTTTGATCGGATTTTTGGTTAGAGGATGACCCATTAAGTAATAATTTCATACAATATGTTGTTGAATCAAATGATTTGCTTAGCTAAATCAAATGATTTATGTTGCTGAGATGTGTTCTAGGTTGGGGAGTTAGGGGAGAAGTGTGGAAGTGGTGGCGTAGGTTACTAGCTTGGGAAGAGGAACATGTGGGGGAGTGTTGTGCTTTTCTATTTAACATGTTTTTGCAAGATGATGTAGAAGATATTTGGGACTAGAATCTTGATACAGAGAAAGGATACACAGTCAGCAGCGTGTGTACCACATGTTATCAAACGTGGAGCACGGTGTTCAACATAATATTTCATGACCCAATTTAAAACAAAGCAGCTACGTTGAATGTTTCTCTGTTTGCTTGGCAGTTGTTATATAATCGTCTTCCAACTAATGATAGCCTGCTTCGTCGTCGAGTTCTCCCGACTAATTCTAATTTATCCACCGGTGGATGCGGGTTGGAGGAAAATGCAAACAATATTTTTATGTTTTGTGACACTTTTGGAGTTTATTATTTTTATTTTTACAATGGATTGGTATCTCTTCAGCATGCTCGAATGATCTTGACGACCACTTCATCCAATTTGTGGATTTAGGAGGTAACTAAAAAAAATGTTCCTCTCTTCAATTAATTTGATTGGCTTGTGCTATAGGTAATTTGGAAGGAGAGATATTGTGTATCTTCCATAAAGAAGTCCTTGATGCATCAATTAATTGATAAAGTGAAGTTTTTTTCTTTTGAAGGAATTCATTTTGATAGTTGAAAGCAAAAAATGATAATTTAGCTTTTGTTTTTCATTTTATTTTGGCTAAATCTTGTCCAAAGTTTGAGTGTTGTTACCTAGCTTTTGATCTTGCTCATTCTCTTCATAGCTACTTTGCTTTTGTTTTATATCATTTTTTTTAAGAAAGATGCTTATAATATTTCATTAATAATAACTTGTTCAATACAACAAAGTAAAATAGAATAAATGATAAAACTAGCTGATAATGTGGCGGTAATAATCTGACCAAATTCAATAGTGATGATGGTCGAAAGCATTTACCATATGTTTGGAATCTAAAGCATAATCCACATTCTCGAACCTCATGTGGTCAAGCCATTCTAGTGCATAATATAGACCTGAGGCTTCACCTAAATTAACCGTGCACACAATCACACAGCAGGGATGAGAATGGTTTTATCTAGCACAAAGTTAACCATCCTTTTGTTTAATATATTTCATTTTAACTATATTTTGGATTCATTTAATTAAATGATGTATGTAGTCTTTATTACAGACCACATACATCAACCACATACATCATTTAATGAATAAATCTAAAATATTATTTTTTGATTATAATAGTGACCAGCGGGTATATATATACTCCCTCCGGTCACTATTATAAGCAAAATTTCACTTTTTAGATACATTGAATAATTAATGTATCAAGTCTATAATAAAGACTAGATACATTAACTATTTAATGTATTTAAAAAGTCAAATTTTGCTTATAATAGTGACCGGAGGGAGTACATGAACAGGTTCCCATATGAGTTTTTGCTGCTTCTCCCTATATGAACCGGTTCTTGTAGTAAAGTAGGTCAGGGGTCGTATAATTAATAAGAATTAAAATTTAAATAAATAACAGCACAATTTTCAAAGTATTAATAAATTATATTCCATAAAACTCAAACAATATAATGAAATGGTCTAAGAGGCATTCATCACCGCAAACCAAAGAAAAAGCAAGACAAATTCAACGACAGAAAAAATAACAAACAACGTTTGGTAGCCCCGAAACTGATATTCTAAAAAACAAAGGTGCCTAAGACCAAAGCAACTCCAACACCAACAGAGCCTCTTAACCTATGAGAACCCGAATGAGTAGGAGATGGTGCAGGAGAATTCTCGTCGACAGGAGTTGTAGTCGGAGCAGTCTTGCCGGTATCACTTGGTGAAGGAGCAGTCTTGCCGGTTGCACTTGGTGAAGGTGCAACTGTAGTAGGTGATGACGGAGTGCGATGGTGGTTTGGTGACAAAACAACAACGATCAACTTTTCACCTTTTTGACAATTCTCAACGATTCCACTTATGAAGAAAAAGGGACCTGACTTGTCAAATTTGAAGGTTGAATCACCATCATCCAACTTAAAAATTGGGTTTTTAGTGTTGCATGAATCATAGTCCTGTTTGTTAACCACCAATACCGAATCGGATCCTTTGTTATACTTAAAATCTGCAGGCCAAAAACACCATCATCGAAAATAACACTAAATTTCACACTTTTTGTTAAAAATAATTTGTTGGAATAATTTTAGGGTTAAATATTAAAAAGGATTGAATAACAAAGTATAAATTCTTTTCCCCTAAAAAAAAATATATAATTTCTTTTGGTTTATTACCTATAAAAAGTTCAAGTCAATACACATTATATTTTTTTGTCTGGTCAAGGTCAATACACATTAACTAATTCATTAAAATATACAAAAAAAGGTGATTTTATAAAATAAAACAATTGCTCAAAAAAAACAAAAAAAACAAAAAATTAAAGCTTTGTCAAAAAAAAAATATTAATTAAAGCTTATAGAGGAATAAAGAGGGTGTATATATGCTCGCAAAAGAAAAAATCGATATATATATATATATATATATATTGGTCACCGACACATTCCAGAGAAAAATGATAAATATATTTAACCAAAATTTGATTGTATTTTTGTATAAAATATGATCATAGACAAAGTTTGGTTGTTTCAAAAGAAAAAACTTAACAGACAAATATATACTATGATGTATATCAAAGTGTTCAAAATTTAGAGATGAAAAAAATAATAAAAATAGGGTTTGGACTTACAAAGTGTATCGTTTACTTGAAACCTATTTTTCTCAGCCCAGTGACTGTAATCAGCTGAAGGTTTCACAGCCCAGCCATGTTTGCCACCAACATGAAATTTGTAAGCAGATGACAATGATGAGCTGAGAATCATCATTGACACAAAGAAAAGGAAAGTGAACTTCATTGTTGCCATTGATTAATTTCTCAATGAAGAATTTGATATATACCTAAAATATTCAGAGAGAGAATCTTATATGATGATATTAATTGAAAGATGAAAAGAGTGAAGAGGTGGTAGTGTTTATATAGTGAGATTATGATGATGTGACCGTTGTAAATTCGTTACAATGTGATATCGATACTATAGGCGGTTTCCAATAGATGCTATTAATTTCCGCGTTTTGCTATATTTATTGTTATTATTATATACGGTGAATATTTTTGAATTCAATTCAGATTTGTTTAAAGAATTTTTATATATAAAAAATAACAAAGATTAATTTTATTTATAAAAAATTAAAATGAATTTTTAAAAGGGAAAAGGATAGGTGTAACTGATTCCTTTTTTGTATTCAAAGAAAAACTAATTCCTTTTGAGACTTTTTTTCTTAAGAACCTTTTTAGACTATCAAAAGTAAGTAATTCCTTTAATAAAAATTTTAATTAAAAAAAAATCGAATTCCTGTTTTAAAAGATATACACGTAATTAATGTGTTTGAAATTTTCAAAGAAAGTTGATTCAAGGAATATACTATTTACAACTATGGAGAAGTGGTTTGGATTCTCTCGATTACATGAGAGAGTACAGTGAAATCATGTCCATTAAAAATAAATGTATATAAAAATATTAAATTTTAATAAATATTGAAAATAAGAGAAAAGATATTTAATGGTGCAGATTATACACTGCAAAAAACATGAGAGATTTTTCACTGGAGCAGATCCATTCTCATGGAGGGTTTTTCATTAATTAAAATGGATCTTAACTTTTACTTTTTGACTGCAAGGATTCAAACTTAATGTAAATTGTAAGGATAAATTATTTTTTTGTCTAAATATTAGGATTTAAGATAAAGTATAAAATACGTACCTACGACTCTATACATAAGACCTTTTTTTTAAAAGACAAATGCTAAAGAGCATTCTAGAGCACTTTTAAAATATAAAAAATGGCAAAATTTTATTGAAGTTTGTATATATATTGCATTGGAAATTGAAGTTTTAATTTTTTTAAAGAATAATTTCTTCATTAGATATGTTTAAAATGTGTCATGGAGGCACTCATTAACAAGACCATTTTTTAAATTATTTTCGCATATTTCCATACTTCTATCGTTTGTTTTGTGATTTCGCCGTCTTAGCACAACTCTGTTTATTTTGATTTTCCATCTTTGTGCAATGTGTTTTTATTTCACGTGTTAGTGCGGTATTTATTTGATTCAGATTGAAAGATTAGTTTTGATCAAGTGCATATCCAATCAATGATTTTGGCGTCATAAACCGTTGCTGATCCGAAGACATGAATATTCCAAAGAATTGAATATAGTTATATTTAAAGACATATGTACATTGTAGTTTTATGTTATTGACATGAATGTGAGTTTGTTCGCAGATTAATTTTTTTTGTTTTTAACGAATTTGAATTTATATTGTATCGATATACTCTATTAATTTAAATGAATGAATATTGTTTATTTTTGTAAAAAAAAAATAGATAAATGATTTGTCTTTAAGATCTCTTCTTTTAATTAAGGGTATTTTGTGAGAAAAAAAAAATATTCCTCGATATTTGGTCTATAAATATAGACAACAAAATTTGACAAAAGGGTCTTATAAATAGGGACGAATGAAGTATATATTCAAACAAAGATAAAAAAAATATATATATATTCACTTGATTTTAATTTCATTACACTGTCTTTGTTTGGGTTGTAATTTCTATACATTATCAAAGAACACTAATTTTACACATGCATTCAATCAAAACATGTCATATATACATTAGTTGAAATATTTTATGAATTAGCGTTATGTTTGATTTGAGTGAACGCATGTCTAAACAAAGTTATTCTGACGTAAATATGTGTTTTTGTCAACAAAAGACAAGTATTTATTTCGATCATATCCACTAAATAGTTTATTTATTTTCTAATTAATTCCTAATTTTATTTCAACATCTTTTTTTCAATAATTTTCCCTTAGATAATTATAAAATAATAATTTTATTTTGATTGTTAATTTCTATCTTTCCAAGAATGTTCTCTTAGTAAGAAAAAAAAAACCGTTTACAATACTAATTTTTCATAGCTAGCATAAATATCTCAATAAATTACACGAACTATACGTTAATTTTTTTGTTTATTTCATTATTATTTCGTGTTTAGATAAGTTTTTATGTTCCTATATACCATGTGTGTAACCATCATTACTAGTTCTTATATGTTATAATCAGATTTAAGTGTCTCTTGTCATAAACGATCGTGGAAGACTGATTCTCGTAACATGAAAATTATATCTTGGCGGTATTCCATAGGGATATACTGTGACATTTTTCCTTCGAATTAATGTACTTGTCACAAAACTAGTCTTAACTTGACCAATAACCGATTTGAAGGAACTTCCCCTTAAGAAATTAGATCAAAATTTCAAGGCATGCTAATCTCTTGTTTATCTTCATTTGAATTGTTATCATTGTTGTTTTCATCGGCACTACTTCTTCAAGAAATAATGGTTCACTGAGTTTGCCAATTTGTTGTCGTGAATATATCATTGTTTCGAATAGTTATTATCATTGTTTATCTATTTTTTATGCATATGTTTTATGGCTGAAAACTTGACATCGATGATCTCAAACTAATGGTTCAGTGAGCGTGCCAACTTGTTGTCGTGAATATATTTATCTTCAAAAAATAAACTTGAAAGACCAATCTATGGTTCAAGTTAGATTCTTTGGAGGTTCTTAGTTGATAGATTTAAGGTTACAAACACACAGTTAGAGATCGAAGAAATGTATGGATGTAATAACCTAAAGTAAAAACACACAAGAAAGAAAAGTAAAGGAACAAACTGTGCAAAAGAAGAAAAAAAAAATATACTAATACATATAAGTTTAAGTTTCATACATCGTTCAACTTTGCCACTGTGAGGGTAGATGTGTTATCTATAGATGTAATTTGTGGAATGGAAATGAACTCTTTTACATTTTATTCTTATAAACTAAAAAATAAACTAACTCATAACATGCAAAGTGTTATGCGTCTTTTAACTTCTAAGAATCTTCTTTTGCAAGTTTCTCTTTGATATTTGAATCTTTAATGTTGGGAAACACAAAACTGCTTTGCGTAAGACTTCTCAAGTGCGGTTCACATGACAACTTTTAGAAATTGCATAATTTTGAAATCTTCAAATGACTTTGGACGTTACTTTTGTTTTTTCGAGAAAAATTAAACTAGTTCATTCGAAACACTGATATTCAAAATTTACCCATATCACATGTACAAATAAAAGAGATCTCGTATATTAAAATTTATTATATGTGTCAGTTGCAATTGAAAATTATTTGATGACCATATGTAAAGTAATTTTGTTCTTTATGTTTCTTCTGAATTTGACAAATCATGGATATATTGTAAAAAAATAATATTGCAAGTTCAATTCCCTTTTTCTCCTTTCTAATATTGATTGTTGATGCAATTTCTTTTCTGCTACAAAAAGATCAAGGTCCCCCCTTTCTTTTAATAAACAACATCAATGCCTAGTCTTTTTTATCATAAAAAATATGAATACCTATTCTTTTTTTACTTGATAAATATGAATACCTTGTGTGTCTCTCCTGCGGCTACATGTGTCACGCTCTAGTGTGAAAACAAAAATAAAGACTGCAAATTGTCTAATTTGGCAACAAAAAAAGAGGTATTTCGATTGATCTCAACTCGAAATGTATAGTACCTTTTTTTTATCAAACGTCAAAACACTCACGTCCATTCATTTCAGTGTTTAAGCCAGTACCGGATATACACATTATTTATTTTTACTAGTACTAGTATAAAGACGGACATTTACATGACTGTGTTATCGTTTTTATTGATCAAAATAATAGAAGATGAAAAATTGAATCCAATTACTTAGAGTATAGAGTTAAGCTATTTGATCGTTAAGGAATGATATATATTCTTGAAAAAAATATAAGAATGATAAATAGTAAAATAAAATTTAAGCGAAGGTTAAAATTAAAATAAAAAGTATATACCAAAACTTAGTATTTATTTTATATAAAAGTATAGATATTTGAAAATTTTGATTATTTAATTAAAAATAAGATAGTTTATATAAAGTGTAAAATTGAAAAGAAAAAAGTCACACATGAAATTCATATTCTTTTATATATAAGTATATATCAAAACCTTCCCTCAATATATATATATATATATATATATATATATATATATATATATATATATATATATATATATATA
>Ga0099826_10003234_pt1 | contig 10980 bp, 2 predicted proteins | sample Mtrugardesep15_FD_76830 | JGI IMG/M metagenome (GOLD analysis project Ga0099826, IMG submission 76830) | Root nodule microbial communities of legume samples collected from California, USA - M. trunc garden sep15 | ecosystem: Host-associated > Plants > Roots > Nodule | place: USA: California...
AACATACTCTTCAGAAATTTTGCTAGAGTCCCATCCTCGATGGATTCAGCCAATGGAGGGACAACAACATCAACATTGTCTCCTTTATCACAAATAAAAAATAATATTAAAAGATCAGCAATCAAAAGAAAAAACAGAACGAGTCCATTGAAATGAACATAAATGCCAGAAAAATGTTATACTAAACAAATATTAGCATCACAGGAAAATTTGGTCCGATGCCCAAGACTCTAAGCTCTTACTAATAAAATGCACAAAAAATAGAGCATAACTTCACAAATGCAATATGTAGCTAAGCAGATTGTTTATAATCCTGAAAATTCATGATCAGGTCAATTACCCAACTCCCAAGGATTGTCATTCTTCTATACCACACTGGATAGAAATACACTATCTTTTCATGCGAACAATTCATTCTGAATTCTATTACAATAAATCAGTTATACAGTAGCTAAATTTCAGAAATACACTTGTGCAATACTCTATCATCATAACCATGGATATTGTGAAATATTCCCCTTTAATAAAAGTTAAAATTCTTATAATAACCATAACACCAGAAAGTGAACTTGTGTAATTGAAATTAAAATGTGTTTGTACAGTTTGGTTATTTCAGTTCAGGTTTGGTTATCTAATGTTTGGTTTGGATAGCAAACTATTTGCAAATCATGGTTTTGGTTCTTCAACCGAAAGAAATGGTTTGGTTTAGTTAAGCGTGGTTTGGTTTGGTTTTCCAGTTATTTTTAACAGCCCTAAACTTGAACTATATAGGTAACTTAAATGACAGAAGCCCTAAACTTGAACTATATAGGTAACTTAAATGACAGAAAACTGACAGTCTCGTTAATGTCTCACCATTATCCGAAGAAAATGAACGCTTCCAAGTTTGAATGGAAGCCTCTTGATGAAAAATGTCCCTGCATAGTAATAAGGTTATCAGAGCAGTACCACTGACAATAAGAAACAGTAAGTACTTTTTCCATTAGGTCCACCAACTAATTAATTGGTGGGAATCACAGAATAAGGAAAAATTCATAACCCCATATTTTCAAAGTATTACGTTAACAGACACACAAAAGCGCAGAGGCAGGTTGTAGTAGCAAAGTTGACCTATTGCTGTTGCACCTTAAATTATATGTGAGAAGTTATCAACAAAATATGCTTGAGCATAAATGAAAGTATACTACAGAAAATAAGTTTTTTTGAATTTTCATGCTTCCTTCCAAAAAAAAGAAATGTCATCTAATTTGTTTGTCTACAACACCAATGCCCTTACTAATACTGTAACACCACTAACTTTAAAAGCTTTTCTATCAACTAATTTGAATGCATAATATGATGCTTATGTGCACAAGAAAAAACTAACACACAAGAAAAAGTGTAGAAGTGGCAGCAAAAAACATAGAAGGCAAAGAAATATTGCAAACACATGTGATCTATATTCTATAATAGTAAAAAATTGAGAGTTCGCTCAGTTTTAGAGAACAATTCCATTATTTCATTTTCTAACAATTAATTTTATTACCATTTTTTCATTTTCTTCCCCTGAATAGCCTGTTAAGTTAGGAAACGGGAAATATTTGCAAATGATTTTTTTTTTTTATTCTAGAACTTTATCTCAACCATATACGCATGTTATTGAAGTCTCCAAAGTCCAAACGTCATTTTAACATTCGAAGCTTATTAGAGTGCTTGATCTTATTTGTCCCGGCTTCCGCCAACTTAAATATTACTATAACTAAATATTACTATAACTGTCTCATTTTACTAGTTACAAGCCAACATGTTTATAAATTAAATATCATAAAGCAAAACTTAAAGCCTATGACTAATAAAGGAACCACTAACCTTATAGGCTTTGAACTAATCCAGCGTCCTGCAATAGAAAAAGGATGGTCATATGAATTGCACAGTTGCATAAACCATTTAATTTGTACCAGCTAACGAATTTTGTTTAAAAAAAATAACAAAATTACCAGGTGTTATATGACAGAAATTCCGGATATTCCCACATCCTCCTGAGCTTAATGCAATCTGTTAAACATAATAGAAAAAAATTGTAAGAACCCACCGACGAAATGACTAATAAGTAAATCCTAAACCTGTAAAACAAAGGAAGTACTCTGTGCCAATGAAAATATGAGGAAATACTCCCTCAAGGTAAAAAGCCAGAGATAAACACATTAGAAGGTATGCTAACCATTCCAATGCAACAACAACCAAGCCTTATCCCACTAAGTGGGGTCGGCTACATGAATCAACAATGTCATAGTGTTCTATCAAAAACCAATGCTAACCATTCCAATAAATATAATATTTTTAGAGAAAAGAATAATTCACTATAAAGAAGAGAAGCAAGTGTGAGAAAATAACAAGATTATCCCAATAAATTTGTATTGTGTAGTCTGTACTCTAAGCCGTGTCTGATGAGCAAATGTGGGCAGTTCATAAAAAAAGGTTTACATCAATTAGTAAATAGCATGCCTTAATAACTTCAATTAAGTAAGAGGGAAATCCTTACCCTACCACATTGAAATTGAACAATCACATATACAAATATCTCACATAAGAGAACCCAAATAAAAGTCAAACACCTGAGTGAACCAGTCACAAACATGATAAATTTTCCCCGATTTCTTTTCAAACCTTAGAAAAATCTAGAATCACAGGCGAAGCCATTATTTTCAAAGAGTTGTGTTATTTATACACAATTTCAGACACAATAGATGACACCGTATAGCTCTATTTCTATGTCTAACTTTTTCATCCTATACTGCTTACATGGATTACTAAAATACACAAAGGGACACAATATTTCTGTCAACTGTATGTGTCCATTTAACATTTTTATTTTCAAAAGAAGTTATAAAATGAAAATAACTAGATGAACACTGGAAGGGGGTCTTCCAAGACTTAAGGTTAGGATTCTTTTGTATCAAATCATAAAAGTCTAGCAAGATTGGTAAGTTGCAATTTCACGCACGATGATCAGTAAACATACATCCCAAGAATAATACTCTTGTAATCATTTGAATGCAAGTTTGGTAACATGATGGGTTTGTCAGGCTCACGCCACTGTGATTCTGACAAACTCACTGTGAAATTAAACATACACTGCATCTTAGGAAGGAAAAAATACAAAACTTTAGGCAACAGAAAAGTTGTGTCGTGTAGTAGACAGTTCGTATAAAAAGCTTCACATCAATTAGCAAATAGCATGCTTTAACAACTTCAATTAAGCAGAAGGGAAATCCTCACTCAACCATGTAAAAATTGCACAATCGCGTACGCAAACATCTCATACAAGAGAACCCAAATAGAAGTCAAACACCGGAGTGAACCAGTCACAAACAATAGAAAAAAATAGAATCACAGACCAAGACTAACGTTATTTCCAAAAGAAGTTACTACCTAAGTCCCAAATTATAAGTCGCCTTAAGATACCAACGAAGCATTAATGTTATTTTTTCCATAATAGCTCTAACTATTTATTAGTATCTTTCCTTTCAATTCTTTAATCTATCTTTCTCATACCATTATTAATAAATGATAATTTTGTAAAACAATTCATAATTTTTCTTTCCCATACAAAATTAATTCCATTTCTTAATCTGTGTGCAAATGGTCAAAACAACATAAAGTTGAGATTCTTATCTATCAGGACTTATTTGAGTTTATCACATATACACTTGTGACACTGTTTAGAAGAACTTATGACATGTTTTCAGCTTAGTTGCATAAGCTATCCAGGATAGCTTATTAAAACAACTTATAGATTATACAAAACCATTTTGACTATATTTTATCTTGTGTTCTAGAAATAGCTTATTCAAAACCGCTTACAAGATACGCGCTAATACTATAAGCTACAAAAGTAAAGAAAAATACCTCTTTTTCCAAAATGGAAGAAACTCTAGTTGTGCCGGACCGGATTTTCAACAACTGAAATATATATCAGCTTTTACTTAAACTTAACAAATTCAAAATCCATAAATCAACAAATAATAAAAGAATTGTCACTCACCGAAGATGAAGCAACCCTTCGTCTAACAACACCAAACATGATTGATTACTTTTCTTCAAACCTAATTTAACAAATAATAATAATAATTTGATCAACAACATTATTAATCGAATAGATCAATGGATTCCGTTTCAAAACAACATCAATAATTATAATTTACAAGATTAGAACAAAAATAGGTTAACCTGAGTGAGAAACGTAGATCGAAATGGAATGAATGAGCGAACGAATTTTGTGTAAGGAAGAAAGAAAGGAAAGAAGGAAGTTTCCAGCACCCCTCGATTGACTATTCTTAGTGGGCTCGGCTGCCCTTTGTTTGTTCGATCAATTCTAATTGGGCCTTAAGTAGTCAATCTTTGCTCTTCTCCCCCTTTAGAATTGCTCGCTCATTCTACTAAAAGACCGAACGTAAGTTAACTCTACCTAGCTGTATTTTCAGTAGCACGAGAATGAACAAAAACAAAAAAAGGGTTAAGAGTAATTCTCAACTTAGTTTAATCCTCTTGATATCTCATATTCGATGAACTAATTTAATTTCTTAAAAAAAGTTAAACTTTGAAAATCTATCACTTATGAAACATATACAATACACTAGTAACACTGAAACTAAACACGAGTAAAAGTTTAAAACAAACAAAAAAAAATTACAATGAATATAAATTCAAACAACAAAAAGGAATAGACTTACTCCCATTAGGACCAAGAGAATGTTCTATCATTGCATAAATATTTTTTTCACAAGATCCTCGACGTTCACAACACATTCATATCTATATTTGATTTAAGGTAAACCATATTAATTAATTTAAGGTCAACACTCCACATCATACCTTTCAAGCATTTTGCTCCAAAATTTGAAGTCTTTTCAAACATCAAAAATAAGGTAAGATCGCATCGCATTTCTTAAGGGGCATTTGTTTCATGGTATCAAAAATTAATTCAAGGAATAATTTTTATATTAGAGTTGAGAATAGGTTAGGTCGGTCTACATGAGCTTATGTCCTAACCTATTTAGGTATGTCTGTTTATTAAAAATGTTAGGCTTAGGTTTTTGAAAAAGTCTATTTAAGAAAATAGGTCAGGCTTAGACTATCCAAAAAGACTACGAAACCCTATTGGCCGACATGCTTAAACATATTATTAAAACTTATTTTTTATTTATATTAAAATGTAATTTATATTAAACATAAAAATCAAGAAACAACTCAAATGACGAACTTTTTAAATAGATTTTAAGGCCTTGTAATGATAGACCAATCTTACAATGAAATAGACTTTAATGTCGATTTAACCTTTTTTTTTTTTTGAAGAATCGATTTAATCCATTTAAAAGTAAATAAAATAAATTATTTAATGTCTTTAATATGAAGTAGACTTGTAAATAGGTTTTTAGGTCAGACTTTTAAATAAGTCAATTGCTCGCTTGATTTGCGGCTAATGCATGCTTTTAATTGGTTTATTGCAAATTCGTGATGCCTTCGTCGGAAAAAACTATAAATATAGTAAAGTACAAGTAATATTCAACCGACGAAAAAAACTTTAAATTGAAACACAAATACTACAATCATTTAACCCTTTACATACACATCAAAGGAAGATAATGCCACCCAAAATACAAACACGGTGGTCCTGACCTTCTACCCAAAATCCAACTCCAAAACATTCTCTTTATATCACCTTCGATCTCCTCCGGATTGAGCAATTTTTCAAAAAAGATTCACTCATTCCTCACCTTCAAAATATACCAAAGCACACGCTATATATACGATCCCTTATTTCTTCTCTTTGCATAACTTGCGTTGTAATAGATATTTTAAGAAAAATGATATATGAACATCTATTTCACAACAACTATTTTGATAACCCTATAAACATAAGGGTATTGTCATAAAAACAAAAGTAAAAAACTTCAAAACACGATACTAAATACATTTAGCTTCTTTCTTTTTTAATTTAAAAAAAAGACATTATATATGAATCTAGTGGTCCATATAAATTATTTGGTATACATCATGAAAGCTACCTTGAGTGGCATAGAGTGGCAGCAGTTTAGGCTGTGAAGTTGTTCATGACTTAATGTGGTCCATTGAATTATTCTCAATTGTCATTCATCACAATTAATCATCACGGCAACAAGGTTTGTAAGATTTTGACGACATTTGCAAAAGAAAGAGTTAACCTATTTTGGTGACATTATAAGGTCTATATACTATCATTTCCGGCCTCTGGCCAAGATATCATCATCGAGTTTGTACCTTGAGCCATATCTAGCATGCATTATACATTCTTTCTATACAAACCTTGATGGTGTCTCTGCCATATGAATGATATGATAGTGTGCAATCAGTAAAATTCGTTAAAACAAAAAATGATTTGACTTTTATTATAACTATTTTAAAGTCACATAGACAAATAATTGTGATTTGTTAGAGTGTAAATTTTCGATGATCTTACTAACTTGTATTAATTTTTTTGGGAAGCAAATGTTTATTAGAGAGAAAGTTAAAATATATGTATCATGCATGCTAGCTAGCTAGCTAGGTCACTGGATATATACCGTGAAAGTATAGTCATGTCATACGCCGAAAAACATAGATTCTTTGCTATTATTGCTTTATTAAATCAATGAATAATGTAAGGGAGGCTGAGGAGTACTTTGGTTGCTTCATCATGACATCTCAATTGTTATCTGACTGTTGAGATCGAGACTTGATACTAAAAATAAAACACATCTAATTAATCTAACCTAATATCAGACAATAAAGGCACGATAATTAATATGAAGGGAATCTCATTATATGCATGCATGTGAGAGGGATTTTATCCATTTCAAGGTACAATAGCTGGATTTTTACAGTTTCTTGTAAGGATAGCCCGTTCAGAACGCCTAATATGGTAATGTCAAACATGCATATGATGCAAATGTAGAACTATCACCGTCAATTCTATGTAGGGTCATTTCAAGACTTTTGCTGCTTTAAGCACATTAATAAAATTGTACTATTCTTTTAATTGTTCATATGTTTTTTTCTTATATTTTTTATTGTAAAAGTATAAATCATAAATAAGGTTTTTTAATTTTTTTTCCGTTAACCTTTCACTTTTCGATCATGAGAAGTTGTCTTTAGTAATACAAAGTTCGATCGTAAGTTAAAGATAATTTGACAAAAAATTGTTTCATCTAATAATCGAATTTGATTCTCCGAAACAATTCGTAATTGATGAAACTTATTAATCACTTGAGTTCAATTGCTTGATTTTTAAAAGAATATTTTTTTTTGACAAATTTTTTTTTAATAGAACTAATAAATTCAAATAATAATTTTAATACCTCTAAAAAATGGTACCATTAATTATGCTTTTAGTAAAACAATAAAAAAGAGATTTTCATTCACAAAAAATAAAAAGAGGTTTGATTTTACTTTAAAAAAGAAAATTAAGATTCGTGTAAAAAAAAATTTTTTACAAATTTTCGTGTAGAATTTTTATTTAACAAAAAATAGCAATATGTAGTTTAATTTTGGATAGTACACCGATCGATACTGCGATGCACAGTGTTACAAGTTGTGAATGCCACCCCCACTCTTACCAGTATCAACATAATTTAATCATTTTTTTGCTGTTGAGATCTTAATTTACTTTAAATGCAAGATTAAGATTTGTTTCATGTATTGAATGATATTGTCTCATGAAAAGTGATATTGTCGACCAAATCCTGCTTGTGATAACAAGGTAAATAGTACTAATCAACCAATTTTAATTTTTTAATGGAGTCACAAACGTGTATGGAATGTCTTTCCCTTCTTCAAATGTTGACACAGTAACATTCGTTACTAATTGTCATAAAAAATAAATCTTTACTTTTTATTTTTGATCATAAGCTTGTTACTTTTGTTACAAATGAATCTAGTCGATATTGAGAGGATGATTATACTCTAATCTATGTGATATGAGAGAATATGTCATCGGTCTCAACTTTTCATGTGTATGTGTGATTGAATATTTTTTATTTGTGTTTGTTAGGAATTAAGAATCAGGCCTTTTCTTATTAGATTTATTTTGAACGTATGTAAAATAGTTTATACAAATAAATAATGTTTTATATTAATTTATAAGTTTTTCTTGACAAAAAATTGTATTTTTATAAGTTGTTTTTCCATAAATTATATTTATCTAAATATAGTTAAAGTGTCTTTCACACGTACACGTCACTCATTTAATAAAATTTTAAATATAATGATTAATAAACATTTATTCACTCCAATCCAACAACTCTTAAAAGATTATTAAGAGGGTCCAATTAATAACTTTACATTGACCCTTAAAAATTTATGAAGGGTATGGAATGATGTCATATTTATGCAAGAGAGACGTTGCTTATACAAGCCTTGCATCTAATCAGTAATACTTTTTATTTCTTCAATGGGGATACCTGATAAGCTCTATGCTATTAGGCAAAACACCACTCATTAGAGGTGCTCTAAGAGTTTGTGTTTAATTACTCTTTTTAGACTTTTTTATAAAGATAAATGTATCAACAAAAGTTTATGCATTTAATTTATATATGAATCAAATACATTAATTTTTGTTGATCCATTTGTCTTTTATAAAAATGATCAGATAGAGGAATAAACATGACTCATTGTTTTGTGTATATGGAAAATTAAATTATGTTTGTCTAAGTTATGAATATGTTCAATTTTTTATGTATGTGGTTAAAAATATAGTCCACATATATCAATTTTTCAACTAACGTTTTTGCTTATATTTCATTCTAATAAAGTAAGACATTGAATACATGCAATTTTTGTAAAAAGAAAAATGTAGACGTAAATTAATCGATATTCAGTGTAACATCTAAATTTTGATGTCAGAGTACCCCTTCTTATCTAAATATCAAGTATCCAAAAATGTTCAATTTTTTAAATAAAACATAAGAGAATAATTTTGCTCGCATTAAAAGACTAATAAAATTCAAGTTCGAAACAACAAATACATATGAAATCTAGAATTATTTAAGAAAAACGAGTAATTAATCAGGCTGCTTAAATTAAGTAAGCACCGGCTCATCCCTACTTTAAGCTAAGAGTAGTGTTATTTGAACATTATTTTGTGTGACAACCAAATGAACAATTATATTTTTATAAAGCAAGGTATGTATTGGCACAAAAATAAAAGTAATAGAGAGAAAAAGTAAAAATATAATATAAGTCTAAGAGAAAAAGTTGTCATAAAAATTATTAAAAAATGATTGTATAAACCTCATTTCTCTTAACCTAAATAGGATGTGAATTAGACAATTAGACAACGAAAAAGAAGGTAAAAAGAGATGACACAAAAGGATATTTGTTATTTCATCAAAACATTAATTTGTTTCATGAGTTTCTCACTTTGTCCAGAAGGCAGGCAACACAATCCTCTTTTTCTATGTTATATAATCATGATCGTTTCCACTTTCTAATTTCCCATGTGGAAGCACTTTTGACTTTTACAGAGGAAGATCTTCTCTTGTATCTGAGATATCAACTAACCACCCTAACACTAGAGACAAAGTGTATGTTTTGGTTTCACTTTGGATGTTTTAGGAGATATATAATTAATTTTGTAATGTTTGGAGGTTAAGGAGTGTTGATGTATACATTATGAATTAGAAGTTTTATATTAAATAAAAAAATGAATGTCGTGCAATTTATAAGAATTCATATATCTAATATCTTAATATTTTAATAGAAGATGTGGCATTAAGTCATTTATGTTGTTGTTGCTTTTAGTTTAATGTAAAGATCTCTAGAACTCCCTTCAAAAAATCGATGTCGAGTATAATTGAATTTTACTCTTGAATATATTGTAACTTGACGCTAGAATTTGAAGCGCGTATGCATTTATAATTGCTTTTTATCCTCAAATTTGTTGTTAAATCCAATTTTACATGAATATTTTATCAAAACACTATTTAGATAGGCAAATTCAATAAGTTAGTGGTAATATTAGTTTTAAGAGTTTTAAGTTAAAATTTACATGTTTTTAAATCTCTTTTAATGTCTTTTAGCTCACCAATCAAGCTACCTACGTGATACATTTATCTAAATATAAATCATTTTATATTTAATTCCTTTCAACTAAAATCAATTCATTCCAAGTCAATATTTTCGAAACAAAAAAACACTAAAGTGCTTTAACTGAAAGGTAGTTTGCAAATCTTTAGAGTGTAATTCTTGGAGAAAAGTTATGTCTTAACCATGTCGGATACTGCTAACCTTTGTGGAAAGGCTAGATCACAAATTACAAACTATAAACCCCTTTCAAAGTCAATAAAACATTACACCACAATCATTTCAGTCATGTACCTCAAAATTGCATTCTAACCCACATTCATTATTTTTTCTTTTACTTGCAAAATATCTATGAGTTTTATGGTGGACTACCTTTATAAATGGTTTATTAAAATTTTAACGACGGTTAAAGATATTTTTTATAATTGAAAACTTATGACTATCTTTGTCTTTACGGTTAAGATAGTGACTTGATCGATACCATTTCATTACAAGTAACATTTATTTTCATTATTTGAATCGAATTGGTATCAATTAAATCATCACTATCTCAATTGTGAAAATAAGGAGGACCATTAACCTCTATTATTAAGAGACAATATATGTCATTGTTGAAATTTTAAATATATTTTTTAAATAATGATCTACGGTAGACTACTTATGAAGGTGGTCCACACTAGAACATTCATAATCACGTACAATTGATTTTTACCAACGGACCATAATTGAGTAAATCTTATATAATATAGAATATCTTGTTCCCTTCATCATTTTATACACTAAGGGTGTGTTTGGTTTAAAAGAGAAATTGTGAAGAGAGAAATAGGTAAGAGAGAAGTTGTGAAGAGAGAAAAAGGTGAGAAATAGAGTAGATTTGATGGGTTGTTTGGTATAAGATAAAGA
>Ga0099826_10003235_pt1 | contig 10979 bp, 4 predicted proteins | sample Mtrugardesep15_FD_76830 | JGI IMG/M metagenome (GOLD analysis project Ga0099826, IMG submission 76830) | Root nodule microbial communities of legume samples collected from California, USA - M. trunc garden sep15 | ecosystem: Host-associated > Plants > Roots > Nodule | place: USA: California...
ATGAACTTGAATGTATAATGTATTTATCAAAGGGAAATTTGAAAAAATTTAAGTACTTTTTCTTTGGAAATTTTAGTAGTCAATAACAACTTGAATAAAGATATCAATGTGGCAACTATATTTATATACTTTTATTTGTTGAATCAGTTTTGAAAGCATTTGAAGTATAACAATATGTTGTTTTGGAATAGCTGGAAATATAAGGATAAAGTAAGATGTTGAACCCAAATATGTTTCCCGTCAAAGATTCCTAATATTCCAGTGCTTAGCTCAGCGTAACTAGTAGTATTATTTTTTTGAACAAAAGTGCATTTAATATTTATATGGTACTTCTAGGAAGAACGGTAATGAATATTGCACAATCCCCTAAAAAACATATTGCACAATTTTTACTATATAAAGAAAAGAATATTTGCACATATTTAGGATCTTGAATCTGAGAAAGGCACGAAAGATTGAGCTGTTAGTTGCTTATCTAGTGTGGCTTTGGTCATTTCAAGTACTTTGGTATATAATTTGTTTTATAAAAACAAAACTGAAAGTGCAGAAGTATAACTATAGTTTGAGGACATTCCTTTGTTTCTAATATTATTTATTTTGTCATAAACAAAGAATTTAGAAAGAGACAATACATAAATTTAAAAATTACTAATTGAGTACCACCTGAAAAGAAAGAATTTGACTAGACCAAAATTTTAGCTACTCTTTGATACTTACTTTTGACAAGTCTATATGATTGCAAAATTGTGTTTGAAATCGAAGACCAAAAAAGTTTCATGCATGCATGTATAGCCATTCTAAAATGAACGAAAGTGATGAATAAGATTTATAATTGTATTCTTCTTTAGAATGTTCTCCCATTATACCTGGACATGACAATGAAACCTGAACCCTGCAAGTACCTGCCTGAACCCAAGCCGATTTGACGGATTTTCTCCGCGTTGATTGAGTTGGGTATAAGTTTGAGTTTTTCTCGATTTTAAAACACGGGTACGGGACAAATAATAGAGATATACGTTCTCATCTCGAATCCATACCAAACCCGTCCCAAATGTTTGATAATTGCAATGTTATATAAATTGTCATTGATATTTAAATGAGTGACAAAAAAAAAATATCAAAGAAATGCTAAAGTGAGCATACTGTTGGATAATGCATTACAATAATGTCATTGGAGCAGGAAAACAAAAATATTAACAAAAAATGATTCAATGTGGGTATGAGGATGAGACATAGATACCCAAACCCGTTAGGGACGCGGAGAAGATTCAATTTCTCAATCATGCTGGGCGTGGATAAAATAATTGATAAGTATATAAGAATCGAGGACGGAGAAGGTAAAACTCATCTCCACCTCATCCCATTGTCATGCCTAAGTTATATCGTCGTTAATTATTCTCTCTTTTTTAGTAACAAAGCAAATATATTAGTTCCGACTATGAGATGTTGGGTTCTTCTGCAAATTGAGAAAATAATATCCTAAGATTTATTTTAATATTTCATTGTGAATTTTTTTAATAGTTGGTTCTTTATATACACACACATAAGAGGGGCAAGGGGTGGAGATGTAGCTGGCCCAACGTTGTGAAGCTTCCACCGTCTTTGTGTTTGACCTAAATGTGTGTTAGATTCAATTGTTGTTTGGTGTAATTACAGGTTCGAGGCGATAGCCTTTATAGTACGTTACATGGGTATTATTGTAAATTGAATCATAGTACTATATATTGGTTATCACACTGTAAATTCTAATTCATCACAGAAATTAAATGAAACCGTAGATGCTCTATATCGCATAGGTAAGCACCATCAGTTGAATTACATGAACAAAAATTGAGTGCATTCATTGTCTTTACTTTCATTTCTTTAATCTCACGTTCCTAATTGTTGTTATAAGAATAAATATAAATATATATCCCATATTAGCATTGAAAATAACTAATGCTAAGAGTAGATGTAATTTATTGCTTGAATGTGATTCTATGTAGGTGCTTTAAACTTTTTATTAGCAACAAATGTTGTCTTCCAAATTTCAGATTTTATTACATTTCTTTGTTATGTTTGCATGCACTGCACATTTTATTTCTTTTCTTTCATCGGGTTTTAACCCATTGAATTTTTTTGGTAAAGTTTTGAATGAGACAATTGCTTGTAACATCTATTATCTTGGGTTTTAATCCATTTTAGGATCATTTTTGTTTCTATCTAAAATATGCAAATGTGGATATAAAGAAGCATAAAAGGTTGATATTAACTTGAAATTATTGTATTTGATTTCATTGGTTATAACATGACTCTTTTTGTCATTATTTAAGCTTAATTGCATTTTTTTCCCCTTATTTATTGCCAATTGTGCGATTTTGTACCCTCTCTGTTTTTTTTTAGCGATTTTGCACCTCATCTTTTGCCAATTGTGTTTTGTTCAAAAAGAGGGAAAATTGGGCAAAAGATGGGGTGCAAAATCTCTTAAAAAAAAGAATAGGAGGTGCAAAATCACACAATTAGCAAAAAGATAGGGGGCAAAAGTGCAATTAAACACAAATGGTGTGCAAAATCAGAAAGGAGACAAAAAGATAGGGAGCAAAATCGCTCAAAAAAAGAGGGGGTGCAAAATCGCACAATTAGCAAAAGATAGGAGAGAAAAATGCAATTAAGCCTATTATTTATCACGACAGCTGTTTTTTTTGTTGTTGCTATTAATGGTATTTAAAGTTTTTTTTTTATGTTATTTACAATTTAAATAAGAGATGACTTGCTTTTTGAATTATCAACACTTCTTTTAAGAATCCAATTTTTAAAATTAGAACAAAACCTTCAATTTTTTTAAAACGACCCTTAATATATATTACGAGAAACATATACAATTCTCTCTAAAAGGTAAATTTGTAAAAATAATATCAAGTGTAAATAAATTTAATACCCAAAACTCAATATGTGATCCTATATGTGATTTTCAAATATAAATTTAAAATACTATCAATGTGATCTTAATATTTAGAGGAGGGAGTATAAATATTGCTTCCATACTTGAAACTTTTGGATGTGTGGACCCTACGAGAGTGAGGTAAATTAAGGACCACTTTGAAATAACAAAAATGAATGGTACTAAGATTGCCACATGAACTTGGGAGGTGGAGTGTCGCATACTACCACACCATATCTTTGTCATTAATAATCCGACAATTGATAGGTTTTCATTTTTGGTTGTGAATAAAAATATATCGATTCCGTCCAATGAGGAGCAACACTATATGTATATGAGTATATATAGGAGCAACACTGTATGTATATGAGTATATATAGGAGCAGCACTATAGGAGTGTGAGTTACTAATATAAAGCATTTATATTTATATATATTGCAAGAGAGAGTGGAAAAGTGCCAAATGGCAACAGTTAATAGAACCCCGTCATTCAGGCTGACTGAAAAAGTTGTGACTATAATACAATTTTTTTTCTTCTATGAACGCAAAAAAATTGAATTTTGTCCCTTAAATAAGTCCTTGTCTCCAATAAATGAATAAGCCATTTTCAAAGATATAAATATTGGGTCATGAGAGATTCGAGGTCATCTACATTGAATTAAAATCTATACAGGTGAGTTAGACATCGTATTTTAACCAAAAATCTTAAGATAATAAGTTTATTGGTTCCTTCACTTATAAAGTGTTCAACATTTTTTTTTATTTATCTAATGTGTGAACAATCTCTCTCGGACATGTGAGTTTGTCCCTTTTTTATATGGATACGCTCTCCCTCAAAGAGAAGCATTTTTCATTTATATCTACTTAAACTGCCATTGGTTATACTAAATGGACATCTCGCTGAGCACCTTGTTAGGAAGACGTTTGACACAAGGATTCAGTTCAACCATCAGTTAGGATATCACTATTGGGTCACGAGGGGTTCAAGGATCATCCATATTGTGCAAAGAGCAATCATACAAGTAAGTTGGATATTACAATTTAACTCAAAACCTTAAGTCATTAGGTTCACGGGTCCTCTCACTTATAAAAAGTTTAACAAATACTTCTCAAGTATTATATATAAGAAAAAGTTGAATAAATAAAAATGAATGTATATTTTTGTAAAAAAAAAAAGTATTTAAGCAAATTTTAGACTAATAATATCAACTTTTCTTAACTCATTTTTCTTATATATAAGACCAAAGATAATAATGATCGAAGCGTGTATTTTTTCAAATATTTGACCTGCAACTATTATATGAGTTGTATTACGAGACTCATCACGTTATAGATTGAGAGTTGTAAAGAGTATAATATATAATATTAAGGAAATGGTAACAAGTGCTCTTGAAACTCTTATTTAGAAATTTAAAGTGAATTTTTTTTTCTTGAAAATTGTGAATTCAAGACATCTAAACAACAAAAAGTAACTAATTGTACTTGATCAGAATGTGGCTGTCAGTTCAGTTCTTGTACGATGGTGTACAATGGTGATTGCGTCGGTTGATAACTCAAATGATGGAGGATAGATGTGAGTGTTTACAGAGCCGTTGTAAGGCACACATGTGCTCGGCGGTTACAATTTCATAGGAAGTGTAACCGCCGAGGAGAGATTCGCGGGAGCCATAATGGTGAGCGTTACAGTTCGTTTGAACTGGTCACTTTTGCTTTGAGCACCCCCTCACGGGGAGGGGGTGTGTTGCGAGTAATGTTGCCAAATGCGGAATTTGGGTTGTATTTGTATTGGGTCTAAGTGCTTTAGCCGATCTAGAACAGTAACTTTTTCTAGCTAAAATTTATCAACTATTTCTATTTTTGAATCTTTAACAAGTGTCCTAAGACACTTGTTAGCATAACTCATAATATTAATGAAAATGTTAACGAGTGTCCCGAACACTATTTAAGCATTTTTAATAATAAGTTTTCCTAAAAATATGTGTAATTAATGGATTGAAATTTGTAAGATTTAAGTTTTTTTAAAATTATTTTCTAAATTTAAAATTCTTAAAATACGTGAAAATAGGAGATAAATCTTGTGATAAATGAGAGAGATAGTAAGAGTAGCATAGCGTGTTGAAAGTTGATTGTCCGTTTCAAAATTTTATGCTTCCCGATTCCCATTATTCCTTCAATCTTCAATCACGATCTCTTGTGTGTTGACTACCACCAACACTAAGCATGCGTCAAACAACAACCCCTACCACTTGTTCCATTTGCTTTGCAAATAATTTCATAATTGTTTGAGGGTCTCTAAATAAATTGTCGGCGCTTCCTTTCTTTGCAATCTTGATATTTCATATTGTACCATATATTCTCTATAATTTGAAATCGAACCACACATACCTACTCTAAAGCTAGTCTACTCTAAAGACGAGTAAAGCTCACCTACAAATAGGGTAGGAAAAAGGCACCAACCATAACAAAGTTGAGCCGGTGAAAATCAGTACAATGAACGTCAAATGAAAACATTTTAGTGATTTTTAACATTTCCCTTAACATTATACTCCTTAGAGAATGAGAAGGACATTTTCATGAGTGAACTATCCCTTATATGTGTTGGAAAATAAATAATAACCTCAAGTTAATGTGTCTTTTTAATTTATGAAAAACATGCTCCTGATGACTAGATTGAGTCTTGTTAACAAATGTCCTAAAAATATTATTCTCTCCGTCCCATAATACTTAACACAGTTGACCCTATTACGCATACCAATGCATAAATTTGAGCTTAAATATCTTGAATAATATATCAGAAAATTATGAAAATTTGATATTTTGAAAATACTTATCGAGACGAATCTAATGATATCTTATATGATACTATTTATCTTTGTATATTAATAGAAAAATATGGTCAAAGTAAGTTAGGTCAAAATTTCAAATTTTCAAATGTGTCAACTATTGCGGGACGGAGAGAGTATTATTTAAGGAACTCACAATTTTTTTTTTTTTTGAAAATACAGTCAAATATATATAAAAGTAACAGCAACACAATTTTCAATGTAAAAATCATTACTTTTAGACGCTTATATATTTGTACAAATGTAACACCATTGAAAAAGGAAAAAAAATGCATGTGTAAAAAAATAAATCTACAACCCTAATTCTCCCTTTCATTTTCATCAAATTTAACTTGAAGGATCACCGGCCATCTTTTGCAACACTGTAGTAGCAAACCTATAATTGACCTGTAGATTCAATCAGTCTTTTTCACGTTTTGATTTCCAACTACTACTCCAAATTTGGTATCTAATAAACCTAAACACATCCCCAAATATAAACTTGATGTGATATAAGTAGTTGCAAATAGATTTTGTAAATATTTTACTATCTAAACGTAAAAATTATGAGTAAAATTGAAAAACAAAAACAATTAGATATTTGGGGTTCTCGTTTATCTTATGTGCTATGGTTTTGTTGGTTTGCAATTCCTAAAAGAAAGGTAGTTTTTAACTAATGAATGAATAAACATTCCTTAAAAAAGAACTAATTAATAAACATAGCGTTTTCTATAAAATAAATTTAGAAATTAATATGAGAAGTACTCCAACTCATATTCATTAATACACAAGTCATTGTAAAGAGAAACAAGCAGCCTATTGTTTTTATTTTTTTCTGATAAGTAAACGAGCATGCAACCTCTATAACAGCTGGTATACAGACTAAGAGATTAATATATTATATGAAAATAATACACAAGAACCGATCAATTTAGTACTTAAAAATGACCAAGACTTTTGCTTTAATTTTTTTTTTATCAAGAATATATATAAACATAATAGAGGATTTTGGGGAGATTTTAGGTTGGTTTTTTTTATTTTATTTTAAATTTCAAGTATACCATTAAATAAACTTTCGTATAATAATGTTATATTGTTATTAAAAAAGATAATTTTTTTAGTTATATTTGTTTTATTGTTGTCGTCATTAAATAAGATAAATATTGTTGAGTTTGTTACATTTGAAAGTCACAATTGTCTAAACTTTTTTATTTATTTTTACAGAAGACATGTATATTTCTAATTTTTTATATAAAATATCACTTGTAATTTACATTTAAAATTTCTATAAAATATCGTTGATAATATATACGCGTTAAAAAAATGAAAAGAAGGTTTATATTAGACAAACTCATAATTAGAAGGTGAACATTTACTATTTTTTTTGTATATGAATGAATTATAGATTTTTTTTCATAATTTTTCTTTTACTAAAAAAAAAAGCAAATGTTTACCTGTAGACCATTTTTTTTTTGACAAATCTTTAGACCATTTTTAAAAAGTTCATATTAGACAAAATCCATAACTCCGTATTTCTTTTATAAGAATGATTCGTTGGATTCAAGTGTAAGTGGTTAAGTTCCACATCAACTATGAATGAGTGGTTAATTATATAAAAGAATAGACACATATACCTGATGTCTTAAAGTTTTGGTTGGAGATGTGGTATCTCCATCTTTTTTTGTCACGGAAGATTGGTCGTCTATTGTTGCTCTTGGCGCTCGCTCATCTAGACCCCTTCAACAAGTGCTATCAAATCATCAAATCATGTATTTTAAAAGAATACTTTAATTGAGGATATTTTCTAGGTGATAGTACAATATAAGAGAGATTTAAAACCCTGCAAGTTAGAAGGTTTATAAACCTACACCTTTAATTTTTTTTACAATAACGAATAATGACTATCCACTTTTTGATGTATTGTCAACGAAAATCATAAATATCATATTATCACATATTCATTTGATTGACCTCAAGTTTGAAATCTCTCATTTGTATGATTTTTCAAGTAGTTATTACCATCCCCCTATTAACAAGAAAAATAAAAGATTTTTTTTCCTAAAAAAAAAAACATTATTTCATAATGCACGAGAGTTAGTGATCGAACCTCAAATTACTTAGCATATACAGAATATGATAGATATGTTTATAGTTGAATGTTTCTTAAGGAACTATTATATACAAGAAAAAAAAATACTATACGTACTGATGTCTGTTTTTGTTTTATTGAAAAATTAAATTGAAATGATTATCACGCTAATTATAAAATTATCAAATAATGAAAAGGTACCAGAACTAGGTATTGACATAAGGTACAACGTCAACGTGTAATCCTTAAACTTGCATACGTAGAAGAAAATAATAAGATCATGATCCTAATCAAAGAATCAAATCCTAATTAAGAAAGTCTAATGAAATTAAGTGTGAAATAAGAATATATTCACAGCTGCCATTATTCATATTCTTCTTAACTCTGAATTAATATACAAGTAATAGATTTTCAAGCTATATTGTAAATAGATTTCATTCGAGTGTTAAAAGATTCAAACATCTTAAATAAGTAGTTAAATGGGTGGCTGATCTTCCCTATTACTATGTTGATTTTGTTTTGGATTCCAAGTCTGTTATTGAACGTTTTAATTTAAACCTAGTTGATATATAGTAGTGAACTAGGTTGTATTATTCAGGTTTGTAGACAATTGTTTGATTGTAATTTTTAGAACTCTCATGTCGAGTTCAATAGGAGGCAAGTCAATGAGGTCGTTCATGAATTAGTTAGGGTGACCTCATCTCACACTAGCCTCCACATTTATGATGATGTACCGTCATGTATCTGAGATTTGATAGCTAATGAAAAACAATGAATTTCTTTCCAAAAAAAGGAAGATTCAAACATCTTCAATAAGTAGTTAAATTTTCAATCTCTAACTTGCAAGTTGAGAGAAAAGAATTCACATTTGTGTGTCAATTGATCAAGTTCACCGATGTGGATTTGTCAATTGATCAAGTGATTATCTTTTTTTTACGTTCATCAAGATTTGAATCAAAGTCCTTCAATTCGATCAACTCTTAACTCAAGCAAAAAAACTAATCAAGCAACCTAATAACTAAAGTGAATATACATCTCATTTTGTTAGGTCAAAATGAAAAATGTTTGGAGACACGGATAAAAAAAATTAAATTAATGTTAAAAAATGATTTGATTAAATTATATATATATATATATATATATATATATAGTTTTTATCCTCTTTTTTCTTTTACAAATTCCATATCTCGTCCTTGATATTGTCCACATTTAGATCATTTTAATAGAGAGAAATGATTCCCTAATAGTTTATTTTAAAAAAACTCACCTCTTATTTATCCTAAAAACTGCAAGTTTCATATTCCACTTTCCCTCGTATAAAAATCTTTGCTCATATTAATAGAGAGAAATGATTTCCTAATTTGTTCATCCATGGTTAGAGAATGAAAATAGTACTGTTCCTTTAGCATATAGATTTGAAGTCAACCTCCAATCAAAAGAAAAAAATATTAATAATAGGGTCCACTTGATCATGTTAATGATTAGTATATTATTTTCCTCTCTCTCATTTGTCATACACTCACACAGCCGCAACCAAAAAAATAAAGGACCCTCCTCTTAACATAATTCCCAACCGACCACATAAACAAAAAATAAAAATAAAAATCACAAAAAATAAAAAAACTCTCTCATGAAATTCTCAGTCAAATCCTCGCCTAACATGCCCTTTTAGAATTATGGACCCCACCCTCACTTTTCTTTTTACACCTTTTTACATTCATATAAGATTCCACCATGTCTCTTGTTTTTCATTAATGAAAACTCTAACAATAAGAATTCTCTCTCTCTCTCTATAATATTCTTCCCTTATGGCTTCTTCTATCACACACTTACCAAACAAAACTAGCATGAATCACATTACATTTCCACAAAACTTTCACCCAAAAAATCATCCCTTTGGTCAAGTTTCATTACCAAATAACAATCTCTTGTCTCCTTTGAAGTCATCAATTGTAGCATCAAATTCAGCTTTACTAGAAGTCATCCTTCCCAACAACAACAACATATACACTAATACTATTAGCACCTCCATTACTCCTAAACAAACACAAAAAATCACCCACAAAATTTCCACTACTTCTACTTCTTCTTCTTCTGCTACTACTACAAAACATTTAGCAAATATTTGGAGAGAGATTCAAGGGTGCAACAACTGGGAAAATCTTTTAAACCCTTTACACCCTATTCTTCGCGAAGAGATAATTCGATATGGAGAGTTTGTTACATCTTCTTACAAAGCCTTTGATCTTGATACAAACTCGAAAAGATACTTGAATTGTAAATATGGCAAAAAGAATATGTTGAAAGAAGTTGGAATGGAAAATTGTGGCTATGAAGTCACAAAATATATCTATGCAACACCACCAAACATCATAGAAAACAATTCTTCTGGCCGGTGGATTGGTTACGTAGCAGTTTCATCTGATGATTCTTACAAAAAACTCGGTCGAAGAGACATAGTTGTAACTTTCCGTGGAACAGTTACAAATCAAGAATGGATTTCAAATCTCATGAGTTCTTTAACACCAGCTTCACTTGATCCAAATAATCAACTTCCAAATGTGAAAGTCGAATCCGGCTTTCTTTCTTTGTATACTTCTGATGAAAGTTCTTCAAAATTTGGACTTCAAAGTTGTAGAGAACAACTTCTTTCAGAGGTTTCAAGGTTGATGAAGAAACATAAAGGTGAGAAGAATGTTAGTATATCTTTAGCTGGTCATAGCATGGGAAGTGCTTTAGCTATTTTACTTGCTTATGATATTTCAGAACTAGGTTTAAACAAAAAAAATGATAAAAATGATGCTAGTGTTACAGTTTTTTCATTTGGAGGACCAAGGGTGGGTAACTTAGAGTTTAAAAAAAGATGTGAAGAGTTAGGTGTCAAAGTGTTGAGAATATCAAATGTTAATGATCCTATAACAAAACTACCGGGTGTTGTATTCAATGAAAATTTTAGGGTTTTGATGGGTGGGAGATATGAGTTTCCTTGGAGTTGTTCTTGTTATGCACATGTTGGTGTTGAACTTATGCTTGATTTCTTCAATATGCAAAACCCTTCTTGTGTTCATGATTTGGATACTTATATTGGTCTTCTTAGATGCCCTAAAAAAAAGATTGAAGAAGTGATTCATAGTCAAAGTGATGGTGG
>Ga0099826_10003236_pt1 | contig 10978 bp, 8 predicted proteins | sample Mtrugardesep15_FD_76830 | JGI IMG/M metagenome (GOLD analysis project Ga0099826, IMG submission 76830) | Root nodule microbial communities of legume samples collected from California, USA - M. trunc garden sep15 | ecosystem: Host-associated > Plants > Roots > Nodule | place: USA: California...
CATAACTCAATCAAAGTAAGAAGGACCATTGATGCTACGAAGTATTGTGACAATGAAGTAACCCCTGTCATATTTCTTCTTTCTCTTCATTTATTCCTCTCCTTACATGAGGAGGAGAATACCATTTCTCCAATTTAGGAGGAGGAGAATACCAGTTCTCCATTAGAGCATCAATACAGCATAGCACATGTGGTTGAGAATGTTTGTTAATTGTTGTTATTATCTAATATATCATCCTCTTTTACAAATAACTGACCACTTTCATTCGAAACTTATTTCATACTTGAGTGGGAAGAATAATGTTCCTCTATCTCTGATTTGTTTTGATAGAGGCCGAGTTAAAAACCCAACTAATCCGATATAATCCTGTTCAGTCATGCAGTTCAACCAATGACCCAGTGATTGAACCATTGACTTAGTAACACACTGACCTCATCGAGTCGATGACCGGTCCGGTTTTTAAAACTTTGTTGCTGAAAACTATTATGTTCATAATCGACTATGCTTTGAGCTCAACAATGGACAAACAAACCAATATATTACTTTAATGAAACCTTTTGCGTATTCCCCCTACTATTTATGTCCCACAAAATACGACAATTGTCCATGCTAAGTTTGTTCCACATAATATGAATCAGACAACTGTATCCAGATCTCTTCCATGACATGATCCTTTTTGAAAAGATAAAACACTTAAGAGGCATGAATAAGAGATAGAGGAGCCTTGTTCGTCCCATTCAAGTATGAAATCAGTTTCCAATAACAATGATTTGTTAGATGAATGGTTTCAGCCATTGGATACACATTTAACTGATAGGGAGGTAGTTACTCAGAATGAGAAGGGTGCATAGATGAAACTAAACGAATATATTGTTGCTCGTGAAAATCATAATCTATCTTGGAAAAACAATCTAAACGATACTTCTTATGCAAATGAGAATTGATCGAAAGGAAATAATGAGAATTGGTCAGAAGGAAGAAATGAAAGTTTGTTTGAAGGAAGGAATAAGAATTGGTCTGATGGAATGAATGTAAATTGGTCAAAAGGAAAACATTCAAAGGAGAATGAAGACAATCCCAATTCTCCATTAAAGATGGAGTAGAATTCCAGTTTTTCATTTGAGAAGGAGGAGAATGTCAGTTTTCCATTAGAGAATCAATACAACATAGCTCAAGTGGTTGAGAATGTTTGATATCTGTCGTTATATATGTAATATATTAACTTCTTGTTTTTTTTACAAATAATAGTCGTTGCAGGTTAGTTAATTGTAAAAAAGTCAATAAATTACATATATAACAACAGTTATCAAAGATTCCCAACCACCTGAGCTATGTTGTATCGATGCTCTAATGGAGAACTAGTATTCTACTCTTTTCAAATGCAAAACTGGAATTCTCGTCCTTGTGTGATAGAGAATTGGAATTCTCTTTCTTCTCCTCTGAATGTCTTCCTTCAGACAAATTTTCTTTCCTTTGATTGGGCCAATTCTCGTTCCTTCATTCAGACCAACTCTCATTTCTTCCTTCCGACCAGTTATCATTCTTTCCTTTATGCCAATTCTCAATTGCATAAGCAGTATCATTTACATTGTTTTTCCAAGATAGATTTGATTTTCATCAGCAACAATCAATTCCTTTAGTTTCATATATACACCCTTCTCATTCTGTGTAACTTCCTCATTATTAGTTGAATGGATATCCAATGGCTGAAATCATTCATCTAACACTTCACTTTTGTTGGAATCTAATTTTATACTTGAGATTGAAGAACGGTGCTCCTCTATATATAGTTCATGCCTCTTAAATGTTTTATCTTTTCAAGAAGGATCATGCAATGGAAGAGATTGGGATATCGTTGTCTGATTCATATTCTATGGGACAAACTTAACATGGGCAATTGTCATATTTTGTGGCATAGAAATAGTAGGGGTGTATGCCGAAAGTGTCAGTAAATCTATCAATCGACTTGTTTTTCCATGGTCGACCTCAAACCCGAAATGGTTATGAACATAATAGTTGTTAGCAACATTGTTTTAAAAACAGAACCGGTTGTCGACTCGTTGAGGTCACTAGGTCACCAAGTCAATTGTTCAACCACTGGGTCATTAGTTGAACTGCATGACTGAACCAGATAAAAAACTGGAAAACTAATATTTATAACTCGGCCTCCATAAAAATTGTGTACTTGTGTTAAACCAAGTTGGATCAAATTAATTTGGATCACTCAGTCACAAAAAATAAAAATAAAAGTAAAAAACTAATAAATCCTACCAATTGTCAAAATTCATCAATATTAGCATTTGTTCTTTAGACAAATTTCTACCAAATGATGGATTTCGACTAGCAGAGTAATATTGATTCCCACTTGAAGAACCAAAATTTGTCTTCATCCAATGCCCCATCCTAGCATAAGAAACAAAATAGTTAGTATTTCACTAGGAACTGGGTGGGGTTATATTCGGACCGAGAACTCTACTATCAAATAGTGTTTAACAAATCAACTGTTTGCTATGTTGGTTGCAGCTTAAAATAGCGGAACAAAATTCAATCAATGTAAGATGGATCGTTGATGCTATGGAAGTTTGTGACAATGCAGTAACCCCTGTTGTATTTCTTTTTTTCTCTTATTATATTCCTCTCCTCAGAGGAGGAGGAGAATCCCAATTTTCCATTAGAGGAGGAGGAGAATACCAGTTCTCCATTAAAGCATCAATACATCATAACACATGTGGTTGAGAATGTTTGATAATTGTTGTTATTATGTAATATATCAAATTTTATTACAAATAACTATCACTCTAGTTGAAACTTATTTCATACTTGAGTGGGAAGAACGATGCTCCTCTATCTCTAATTCTTTTTTGATAGAGTCCGAGTTAAAAATCCAAGTTATCTGATATAATCCGGTTCAGTCATGCAGTTCAACCAACGATGCTCCTCAGTAACCCACTAACCTCATCGAGTCGATGACCAGCCCGGTTTTTAAAACTATGTTGCTGAAAACTATTATGTTCATAATCAATTATGCTTTGAGCTCGACAATGGACAAACCAACAGATATATTACTTTACTGACACCTTTTGCGAACGCCTTTACTATTTATGTCCCACAAAGTACGACAATTGTCCATGCTAAGTTTGTCCCACATAATATGAATCAGACAACTGTATCCAGATCTCTTCCATGACAAGATCCTTTTTGAAAAGATAAAACACTTAAGACGCATGAATCTGAGATAGAGGAGCCTCGTTCTTCCCATTCAACTATGAAACCAGTTTCCAATAACAATGATTTGTTAGATGAATGATTTCAGCCAATAAATACACATTCAACTGATAGGGAGGAAGTTACTCATAATGTGAAGGGTGTATAGATGAAACTAAATGAATTGAATGTTTCTCGTGAAAATCAAAATCTATCTTGGAAAAAGAATGTAAACGATACTTCTTATCCAAATGAGAATTGGTCGAAAGGAAACAATGAGAATTGTTCAGAAAGAAGAAATGAGAATTGGTTTGAAGGAAGGAATGAGAATCGGTCTGATGGAAAGAATGGAAATTGGTCAAAAGGAAAACATTCAAAGGAGAATGAGGAGAATCCCGATTCTCCATTAGAGAAGGAGGAGAATTCCAGTTTTGCATTTAAGAAGGAGGAAAATACCAGTTTTCCATTAGAAAATCAATACAACATAGCTCAAGTGCTTGAGAATGTTTGATAACTGTCGTTATATATGTAATATATTAACTTCTTGTTTTTTTACAAATAACTGTCATTGCATGTTAGTTATTTGTAAAAAAGTCAATAAATTACATATATAAAAACAATTATTAAAGATTCCTAACAACCTTAGATATGTTGTATCGATGCTCTAATGGAGAACTAGTATTATACTCCTTTTCAAATGCAAAACTGGAATTCTCGTCCTTCTGTAATAGAGAATTGGGATTCTCCTTCTTCTTCTCTAAATGTCTTCCTTCAGACCAACTTTTTTCCTTTGATCGGACCAATTCTCATTCCTTCCTTCAGACCAGTTCTCATTTCTTCCTTCCGACCAGTTATCATTCTTTCCTTTCGACCAATTCTCATTTGCATAAGAAGTATCGTTTACATTGTTTTACCAAGATATATTTTGATTTTCATCAGCAACAATCAATTCCTTTAGTTTCATCTTTACAACCTTCTCATTCAGTGTAGCTTCCTCATTATAAGTTGAATGGTTATCCAAGGGTTGAAATCATTTATTTAAAAAATCACTTTTGCTGGAAACTGATTTTATTCTTGAGTGGGAAGAACGATGCTCCTCAATCTATGATTCATGCTTCTTAAATGTTTTATCTTTTCAAGATGGATCATGCCATAAAAGACATCGGGATACAGTTGTCTGATTCATATTCTATGGGACAAATTAGCATGGGCAATTGTCGTATTTTGTGGGACATAAATAGTAGGGGTGTAAGACAAAGGTGTCAGTAAAGCTAATAATCGGTTTGTTCGTCCATGGTCGAGCTCAAACCCGAAATGGGTATGAACATAATAGTAGTCAGCAATATAGTTTTAATAACTAGAGCGGTTGTCCACTCGATGAGGTCACTAGGTCACTGAGTCTATGGTTCAACAACTGGGTCATTAGTTGAACCGCATGACTGAAACAGATTAAACAAGATAACTCAGATTTATAACTCGGCCTCTACAAAGTAAGGTGTACTTGTGTTAAACCGAGTTGGATCAGATTAATCTAGATCAATCAATCACAAAAAATAAAAATAAAAACTAATAAAACCTACCAATTGTCGAAACTCATCAATATTAGAAGTTTTTCTTTAGTCAAATTTCAACCAAATGATGGATTAGGACTAGTAGAGTAATAATGATTCCCACTTGAAGAACCAAATGATGGAGCATCGTTGGTTGAACTGCATGAATTAACCGGATTATATCGAATAACTTGGATTTTTAACTCGGACTCTATCAAAAAGAATCAGAGATAGAAAAACATTGTTCTTCGCACTCAAGTGTGAAATAAGTTTCCAACGAGAGTGGTTAGTTATTTGTAATAAAAGTTGACATATTACATAATAACAACAATTAACAAACATTCTCAACCACATGTGTTATGTTGTATTGATGCTCTAATGGAGAAATGGTATTCTCCCCTTCCTATAATGGAGAATTGGGATTCTCCTCCTCCTCTAAGGAGAGGAATAGATGAAGAGAAAGAAGAAATACGACAAGGGTTACTTCATTGTCAGAAACATTCGTAGCATCAACGATCCTTCTTACTTTGATTGAATTTTGTGCCGCTATTTTCAGCTGCAACCAACTTATTAAAGAGTTGATTTGTTAAACAGTATTTGATAGTAGAGTTCTCGGACCCAATATAACACCACCCAATTGCTAGTGAAATACTAACTATTTTGTTTCTTATGCTATGATGGGGAATTGGAAGAAGACAAATTTTGGTTCTTCAAGTGGGAATCAATATTACTCTGCTAGTCTAAATCCATCATTTGGTAGCAATTTGACTAAAGAACAACTGCTAATATTGATAAGTTTTTACAATTGGTCGGTTTTATTATTTTTTTTATTTTTATTTTTTGTGACTGAGTGATCCAGATTAATCTGATCCAACTCGGTTTAACACAAGTACACATTTGTTTATAGAGGCCGAGTTATAAATCTCAGTTATCCGGTTTAATCTTGTTCAGTCATGCGGTTCAACTAATGACCCAGTGGTTGAACAATTGACTTAGTGACCCGTTGACCTCATCGAGTCGACAACCGGTTCTGTTTTTAAAACTATGTTGCTGACAATTATTATGTTCTTAACAATTTCGGGTTTGGGGTCGACCATGGACAAACAAACAAATTGATGGCCTTACTAACACCTTTGGCATACACCCCTGCTATTTTTGTCCTATAGAATATGAATCAGACAAGTGTATCTCGATCTCTTCTATGGCATGACCCTTCTTGAAAAGATAAAACATTTAAGAGGCATGAACCATATATAGAGGAGCACCGTTCTTCAAACTCGAGTATAAAATCAGTTTCCAACAAAAGTGATTTGTTAGATGAATGATTTCAGCCATTGGATACCCATTCAACTAAAAATGAGGAAGTTACACAGAATTCGAAGGGTATATATATGAAACTAAAGGAATTGATGGTTGCTGATGAAAATCAAAGTCTATCTTGAAAAAACAATGTATACGATATTGCTTATGCAAATGAGAGTTGGTCGAAAGGAAAGAATGAGAATTTGTCAGAAGGAAGAAATGAGAACTGGTCTGAAGGAAGGAATGAGAATTGGTCTGATGAAAGGAAACAAAATTGGTCTGAAGGAAGACATTTAGTAGACAAGAAGGAGAATCCCAATTCTCCATTACAGGAGGATGAGAATTCCAGTTTTGCATTTGAAAAGGATTAAAATACTAGTTCTCCATTAGAGCATCAATACAACATAGCTCTGGTGGTTGGGAATCTTTGATAATTGTTGTTATATATGCAATTTATTAACTTTTTTTTACAAATAACTAACATGTAATAACTGTTATTTTTAAAAAACAAGAAGTTAATAAATTACATGTATAACAACAATTATCAAACATTTTCAACCACCTGAGTTATGTTGTATTGATTATCTGGTGAAAAATTGGTATTCTCCTCCTTCTCAAATGCAAAACTGTAATTCTTCTCCTACTATAATGGAGAATTGGGATTCTCCTCATTCTCCTCTGAATGTTTTCCTTTTGACCAATTTTCATTCCTTCCATCGTACCAATTCTCATTCCTTCCTTCAGACCAATTCTCATTTCTTCCTTCCGACCAATTCTCATTCTTTGACCAATTCTCATTTTCGTAAGAAGTATCGTTTACATTGTTTTGCCAAGATAGATTTTGATTTTCACGAGCAACAACCAATTCCTTTAGTTTCATTTATAAACCCTTCTCATTCTGTGTAATTTCCTCCCTACCAGTTAAATGGGTATGCAATGGCTGAAATTATTCATCTAACAAATCATTCTTGTTGGAAACTGATTTCATACTCTATTGGGAAGAACGATGCTCCTCTATCTCTAATTCATGCCTCTTAAGTGTTTTATCTTTTCAAAAAGGATCATGGCATGGAAGAGATCTGGATATAGTTGTCTGATTCATATTATGTGGGTTAAACTTAGCATGGACAAGTGTCGTATTTGGTGGGACATAAATAGTAGGGGCTTACGAAAAAAGTTTCGTTAAAGTAATATATTGGTTTGTTTGTCCATTGTTTAGCTCAAACCATAGTCGACTATGAACATAATAGTTTTCAGCAACATTGTTTTAAAAACCGGACCGATCATCAACTCGATGAGGTCAGTGGGTTACTGAGTCAATGGCTCAACCACTGAGTCATTGGTTGAACTGCATGACTGAATAGGATTATATCCTCCTCCTATAATGGAGAATTGGGATTCTCCTCCTCCTCTAAGGAGAGGAATAGATGAAGAGAAAGAAGAAATACGACAGGGGTTATTGCTTTGTCACAAACCTTCGTAGCATCAACGGTCCTTCTTACATTGATTGAATTTGGTTCCGCTATTTTCAGCTGCAACCACCTCACCAAGGAGTTGATTTGTTAAACAGTATTTGATAGTAGACTTCTCGGTCCCAATATAACAACACCCAGTTGCTAGTGAAATACTAACTATTTTGTTTCTTATGCTAGGATGGGGCATTGGAAGAAGACATATCTCTTCTCTTTCTCTATAAAAAAGAAGACAAATTTTGGTTCTTCAAGTGGGAATCAATATTACTCTGCTGGTCTAAATCCATCAATTGGTAGAAATTTGACTAAAGAACAAACGCTAATATTGATGAGTTTTTACAATTGGTAGGTTTTATATTTTTTTCTTTTTAATTTTTGTTATTAAGTGATCCAGATTAATCTGATCCAACTCGGTTTAACACAAGTACACATTTGTTTATAGAGGCTGAGTTATAAATCTGAGTTATCCGATTTAATCTAGTTCAGTCATTCGTTTCAACTAATGACCAAATGGTTGAACAATTGACTCAGTGACCTCATCAAGTCGACAACCAGTCTGGTTTTTAAAAATTATGTTGCTAACAACTATTATGTTCATAACCATTTCGGGTTTGAGGTCGACCATGGACGAACGAACCTATTGATGGCTTTATTGACACCTTTGGAGTACACCCCTACTATTTTTGTCCCACAAAATACGAAAATTGCCAATGCTAAGTTTGTCCCACAAAATATGAATCAGACAATTGTATCTCGATCTCTTATATGCATGATCCTTTTTGAAAAGTTAAAACATTTAGGAGGCATGAATCGTCGATAGGAGATCATCGTTCTTATCTCTCAAGTATAAAATTAGTTTCCAACAAAAGTGATTTGTTAGATGAATGATTTCAGCCATTAGATATCTTTTCAACTGATAATAAGGAAGCTACACAGAATGACAAGGGTGTATAAATGAAACTAAAGGAATTGATTGTTGCTGATGAAAATCAAAATATATCTTGGCAAAACAATTTAAACGATACTTCTTATGGAAATGAGAATTGGTCGAAAGGAAAGAATGAGAATTGGTCGGAAGGAAGAAATGAGTGTTGGTATTAAGGAAGGAATGAGAATTGGTCCAAAGGAAGACATTCAAAGGAGAAGAAGGAAAATCCCAATTTTCCATTACAGGAGGACGAGAATTCCAGTTTTGCATTTGAAAAGGATTAGAATACTAGTTCTCCATTGGAGCATCAATACAACATAGCTCAGGTGGTTGGGAATCTTTGATAATTGTTGTTATATACTTAATATATTCACTTTTTTGCAAATAACTAACATGTAATAACTGTTATTTGTAAAAAAAAGAAGGTTAATATATTACGTATATAACAACAATTATCTAACATTCCATTATTAAAAATGATGGAAGTTTTGTTGAGGATGGTAATGTTAAGGTTAAGAATAGTGGTGAAGTGAATGTTGATGAAAGGAAGAGTGGTGAGTTGTCAAATTTGGTTGGAAAGACGGTGAAGAGAGAAAGAGTAATGCGTCTGGTTCTAGTCTTAATTTTGAGGGTTTGGAGGAAAAGACTAACGGTAACGTTTGAAAGAAAAGACTTATGGTCATAAACATCTTTTCTCCATCCAAAATTCCCACTAGTCTTTTCCTCTACACCATCAAAACGAAGACCAAAAACAGATGTTTTATCCACAAAAGTAACCTTTTAGTTCTCATGTGTATGAGATCACTGTTGGAGTTGGAGTATCAATTGTTCTCTTTGATTATGATCATCGTCGAGAGAGGAAAATATGCAACCTAAATAGAAATTGAGCGGTGCTGCAAGCCACACTTTATAAACCTAATAGGAGAATTGTAAGCCTTCAGGGAAGTTCTAAGATTTTTTCGATATCTCGGACATTTCTCTCATCACCTTATAGTATGGGAGGATTGACAGTTTATTTATAATAAATGTATGGAATGATGGTTGGGGGAATTGTGACTCTTCTCTAGTGACTTCATAATTAGTTAATTTGGTGGTTGTGTCTGTTGCAAACTCCGCATTTGTAGAGCTCTGTTTGGCGGCCTATGCATTTATGTAGCATCAATTGATGGACGAGGGTGGTGCACTCACAACAGAAGACCCTTAAGGAATCTAAGAAACATGGATTTATAATATTTTTCACTCATAAGCATCTATATATTTCAATAATGGGTTTTCAAAGGGAATTTGAATGAAAGCAAAAAACAAAAATAAAATAAAATAAAGTCATCAATTGATGATCAAAATTAGAGATATTTCATCCTGTAAAATGCATGTGTGTGGGCCTTAGTTAGTGCACCTCCTCATATAAGATTTGTATCCTTTTTTTTTTTTTTTAATTTTATATAAAATAATTATTTTAAATATCACACCATTAAAAAATTGATAAACATTGTATTAAAATTCTCTTAGAAGAAAGAAAAAACTCTATTAAAAATACAATAATTTAATTGTAAATATAGCATGAAAAATTTGATTGAAATTCAATATAGTTTATTATGGAAAAATGATATTTTAGTTTTTGGATAACTATATAAAAAGTTGATTGAAAAAGATATGCATATTTAATGTTTAAAATCTAATAACAAATTACAAACTAAAACACGGTTTTTATCGAAGTGAAATAGATACATATTGTAAAAGGATAATAAAAACCCTAAGACATGTTTGATAACAATAAATTGTTGTAAATAATCAAGAAATTAAACTATGTTATTTACCTTTTCTGCTAGAATATTTCCGTCAAAGTTTAGATTTGTTGCCAACGTTGGGAGATCTTCTTGCAAGGAAAAGAGGACTTCAATTTTAGGTTGAATATTTTTGAAGTCAGGAATGAATAATCCCCAAATGTATAGCACTAGTATATATTACTACCAACCCTGCATAAAAAGTAACAATACTATGTAGTTAACGATCTATAGATTCTTTACTAATATCGATATATTTGTGGTAGATATTGATACCAATGTTTTGTGTATTTTACTTTCATAAAATTTAAGTTAATTTAAGTATTTAAACATGTTATTTAATAAAAAAATTAAAACATTAACATATTTTTGTAATACAAAAAACAGCAACATATGTGTATGTTTGCTTTATACTTATAATTAATATAAATTTACAAGAGTATTTGTTTTAAATTTGGTGCATACATTATGAATCATATATCTTTGTTTCTTTGTAGTTGTTATATGACATCTCAACTCTCAATCCATATAGGCGATAATATTTTATGGTGTCCTCCTTTTCATGATATCCTGATATGTTGAATTACATTTTAAACATATAAGATAAGTAATTGAAATTAATTGACTAAAAAATTATAGCGATAAGCTATACAACAACAAAAAATTATTAAATAAAAAATAATAAAGTTATTTTAGTATTTACACAAAATAACATAAATCTACAAGAATTATGGTATA
>Ga0099826_10003237_pt1 | contig 10977 bp, 5 predicted proteins | sample Mtrugardesep15_FD_76830 | JGI IMG/M metagenome (GOLD analysis project Ga0099826, IMG submission 76830) | Root nodule microbial communities of legume samples collected from California, USA - M. trunc garden sep15 | ecosystem: Host-associated > Plants > Roots > Nodule | place: USA: California...
TCCAATGGTGAGAGTGTCTATAATCTGTTTGTGGGGTTGTGCATTTTATGGCAGCGTTTAGACAAATATTTATCTTTAGGTTGGCATATCTATGATAGACATGTTACCTATTGTTGATCACATTCTCTTCATATAAATTGAATGACATCTGTTTGGGTTATTTTGAGGAAAGGAATAGCCGTATTTTTCAAAATAAAGATGAAACTTTATAGGAGCTTGTTGACAATGTGAAGCTATCCTCTTTTAGGTGGTTACAAGCAGTAAATAGTAACTTAGCTTTCTATTTTCATTACTAGTGGACTAATCCCATTCAGGGTTTCACTTTTATTCCTCCCTGGATGTTGTTCGATTTCTAGTTGGTGATGGTTTTGTTTTTGTTGTATTTTGACTATATCTACTAGAGTCCTAGCATGGGCGGGTCTACATGTAACTTGGTGTGGCTATATAAAGGATGTCTACAAGAATGAAATGTTAGAGAAATTTGACGGTTTATTTTGTTCTACTTAGCAATTCTTAGAGTTATAAATGAACTTGGGTTAATAAAGCGCTAGCTCAAATAAAACTATTATGTTTGGCGAAATAGGACATAATTTTTAATTTCATTGGACAAATTGTTTACACATTTATTTTGCCACATCGAAAGACAAATTGTTTAACACTATTATTTTGCCACGTCGAAAGTCTAGTCTTGGATACGCCCATGGAGCTCGGTTGGTTAATATTCCCTCTGTACAATACTTGTTCATTTCAAATTTTAATGCAACATTAATTATTATCTTGTCAATAATACCCTTATATATTTATTATAGAGAGAGAAAAAATAGAATAAAATAATAAATGGTTAAGGGTATTATAGAAAACACACACATAATTTCATCAAAAGTAACAAAATTTATTTGGCTTCTTGGTTACAACAATTTCTTTAAAATGTACATGTATTTTGAAACGGAGGGAGTATATATTTCATTTTGTTTCTTAAAAAAACCAAGAATTTTTTTTAGTCACATTAATTAGGCTATTAATTTAACATTAGTATTAATTTGTATTTCAAATTTGATTGATTTTGCTAAAACCAAAAATACCCGTGAACACTCTTGCCATCGTTGAACATTTATTCTTACTTCCAGTACTTTCTTTATATTCCTCATACGATTACAACAGTCATTGATTAATAAGGAAATGTAGCAGATGAGTAAAACAAAAAGGAATTACAATAGAATATTATTTCAGTAAAATAAATATAGATAACATGATTATAATTTTATGAGCATATTAAAAATCAATACAAAATAAACTAATTTATTTTGCATCACTCCTTATTTTAATGCATGCAACTTGACGTTAACAACATAGGAACACTTTCAATGTCCACCGTTATTTCCCTTTTTGAAAGTTTTATTCTTCCCAATAGTTGTTACTGTCCTTAGTTTTTTCTTAGTATTATGAATAAAATGAGAAAACTGGTCACTTTCATTTTCCTTACGTTTATTGTCGACATTAGTATCAACCACATCTGATGCAGCAGGGTTGCGATTCTCTACATGATGCCCAATGTTGGTCATGCTTCGAATTTTGTACTTTGCACGTTGAATGAAATTGGTGAAAGTTTCATCATTAACTTGTGGTTTGTTGTTGCTCCATGCATGTTGCTCTACCTTTGTTGAATGCTTCCTCTGAATTGGAGCATAATCAACATACTTTGGTTCAGTTGAACTAAATTTTGTTGCTTTGTCATCACCTTCTGTATTTGAATCTGCTGAATTTTGATTCCCCATCAATGAAAAATGTTTGGTTTTGAAATGGGATGTTGTATGTTTTTGGGTAAATGGAGGATTGTGATGGGTTTATGATTTAAGATGAGATTATGGGAAGTAGAAGCTTGGTTTTATAATGTGAACTAAAAGGAAAGGTGTGTAAAAGAACATAAACTAAAGGGAAAGGGAAACGTGTTTTGAATTGTGAGATTCTTGTGGTCTGGAAACCAATTAAGAAGGCATCTTTTTTAAGTTTTTTTTTTTTTTTTTTTAAAGAAAGAAGGCATATTTTTTAAGTGTTAATTACCAGCAAGATTCTTAACCGTGATAAATGCGGTAGCTTTGTATACTGTAGTAATTAAATATCAGTGGAATAGTTAGAAATGTGATGTGATTATATATTGAGAATATGATTCTTGATGTGATTGAAAGTAACTAGCATTACACGCTTAATTAAGTCTAGATGAATTCTTTTAAGTGTTAACTATCAACAATGATATTTAAACGCCTCAACTTTTCATACACTCAGCACTATATATATATATCACCAATATATTATATCTATAACATTATTCTTTTCTTTTTATTTCAAAATGTATATCCTTATATGGGTGTACATTACATATTTTCTTTTAACTATTGCATGAGATTCTTAACGTGTCATGTATGATGGATTTTGTAGTTAAATTGATTTGAGTTTAGAAACAAGAAGTTGGAGGTCTTAAATTCAAACTCCTATAAGAAGTAAAATATTAATCTAACAAACAGAGCTTAAAAGAATATATAGTTATGTGTGGAGCCACGATCGTAAAAGTTGGTATTCTGTCAAGTTGGCTTATCTAATCATTCTTAAAACAAATTTTGTGTAACTTAGTTTGTGTCTGCTGATGTATTTCGAAGCAAATTGTAGTGCTTAACCTATAAATAGGTCTATGCTTGCCTTAGGTTTGCACAATTTACCACCAAGAATGCTTGTAAAATTCCATTTTAGTTCAATATAGTTTTCTTCCTTTACTTTCTTGTTTTCTTCAATTTATTTTGTTTATGCTCTTCACTATGAAGAGTGAGCAGTCCCCTTATGACTTGAAATCATGAAAAGCAGACTTATGACAAACTTTTCATAATCCTCGTTTCTTTCTTTTAGTTAGGAAACACATTCACCTAACCTAGCATTATGCATTTTTTCAAAATTATAGGCAACCTTCCAATATATGAAAATGAAGGAATGGTTGCTACAACTATAAAGTTAGATACAAGGTTTGAAGCATGAGAATAACCCAAGACTTTTTAGGATACGAAAATTGGTATTCTACGATAATGAATCGAGATAACATGAATTTCCATTTGAATAGGATTTTGTATTGATTAGGCACGTGTATATTACTAGAGATAGAGTAATAAATACAATTGAGAATACATTGTTCTTTGGAATGAGTTTTCGAGGTGAAAGGAAGGAATGTGATTTGGTTTGTTTGTCTTGATGATGAACTCAGTGATTCAGAGGAACTTTCCATCAGTTGCATGTTTTCAAAACAAATATTAAAACGTCTTTCAATCATCTTGCATCTTTTATTAAAAAGCGTAAAAACATTTTCCTTTTATTTTGCATACATAGGAAGAAAAACGTAACTTGAAGATCACAATTCCATATGGGATTGGTATTTTATTACGATGATAAAACGGGACTTACTGAAAATCGAGGTAAATTATTTTTCCCTAATTGGTTGTTCTTTTGTTTTCAAACAACATGGCTAAAACTTTTCAAATAAAACCATCTTTATTAAAACTCTTAGAGGATCATTAGTTGTTCTTTTGTTTTCAAACAACATGGCTAAAACTTTTCAAATAAAACCATCTTTATTAAAACTCTTAGAGGATCATTGTCAATTTTTCGGATCTTTGTGAACTTTCAAGGATAGATGGAATTACTAAGGCCATGAGACCTAAGCTTTTCCTTTTTTGCTAAGGGATGAAGTTAATGTTTGGCTATATTGTACCCACCCTGAATCCATAGGAACATGGGATAAAATGAAACGATTCCTTCTTTCCAAATATTCTCCACCATTCAAAATAACTTTTTCACAAAAAGATAGGAGTCTTTTTATGATGCTTGAGAAAATTTCAAAGGAATACTGAGGCTGTCTCCCACAATAATTTAAGAAAGGAACCTCCATCTCTTAGTTTTATGAAGGGCTGCCAAATAAAACTTGGAGATGGAGTGTTTTAGTGACGGGTGTTTCTAATGGAGGGAAATAAGTGAAACGATCGAAGTTCAAACGCTAGGAAGGAGAAAACAATAACATAACAATTAATTAATAACATCTCTTTTTTGGCACAACTAATTAATGACATTTATCTATCTAAAAAACTAACCGATATAACCCAATTCAAACTCACACTTGAATATCCATGTCTGAAAGTTTCACATACTAAAAAGCAACCCACATCGTTCACATATACCAAAAAATAATTCCTGAAAGTTCCACAAAATGATAAAGATCTTGCTCGTAAGTTCAAACAACCAAAATCAAGAGTCCAAAGTTCCAAAATAAAATCAGCACTAGTAAAAGTTTAGTAATTCATCAAAAAGTCACAATCTTCCTTCTCATTTGTTGTTCCACGCCACCAGATATAGTTTCACAAATGACAGCAAACAAGAATTTTAAAGTGGCCAGTAATACCTCTTGCCTTGAGACACATCAAGCTCACCACGAAGATCACTATGAATAGCCTGCGAATTTTGACCGAGACCAAGATCAGGAACATCCACAGGCGACAAACAGTTACGAGAATCAACGCCCTTTAAAAACCAAGAAGAAGCATTTGTTTGAAGTTGATAATTGGGCACAACTTGAGAAGATTGTGTAGTAAGTGAACCATTGAAATTCAACAAGTTGTTCATCTCAGCACCTGGTGTTGTTGTGTTTCTAGAGTACCATGTTTGGTTTGACAGAAGAGAGAGAGCACAGCTTGAGTCTGTGACTTCATTGTAGTTATCCATTATTGGAGGATGTCTTGTAGGAGGACCATGGAAGTTTGTTCCTTGTAGAAAAAAGTCCGATGTTATCGATGAGTTGTTTTGCCAGGTAAATTGTGTTGCTTGATCACCAGGAACCGGGTCGGCTGATCTCGGAGTTGATAATGCGTTTCCCAGAGAAATTTTTGGGTATGAAGCACATTCCATCAGAAAGTCATTACCTTTGCCATTGTTATCTGTTGAGACAGGCCATACAATTTTATTGTTCTACATGTAAGGATGAAAACATAGATATTTGGAATTGGTATTTTGCTGATACTACCTTCGTCCCTTTTTAAATGTCGTTTTTATTTATACATACCAAGAAAATGAATAAATTTTAGGGTTAATACATGTTTACCCCTGTAATATTAGCGATTTTCGGTTTATCCCCTGTAAAAAAAATTGTTTAGATTCCAAACCCAGTAACTTGAAAATTCTTTGGTTTTAGACCTTCGTGACATCAAATTACAAAATTTAAGGTACTTTCGCCAGCTGTAATTTGAGAGAATTTCGGTCTACCCCCGTCATATAATCGATTTTGTACGGTCAAAATTTATGAAGGTCTAAAACTAAATAATCTTCAAATGACAGGGTTGAAATCTAAACAAATTTTTTTTACAGGGGGTAAACCGGAAATCGCTAATACTACAAGGGGTAAACATGTATTAACCCTAAATTTTATTACTTTTGATGAAACTATTTATCTTAGTAACCTTAACTATTAATCATCTCATTTAGCCTTATTTGAACTTTGATAAAACACATGAAAAGGAACAAATTTCTATATAAATAACACTTAAATGGAAACAGAAGGACTAATTTCTAACCAAAAGTAGGATAGGAGAGTTTCTGAAAACGTGAGGTTAAAAAGGAGCTCGGTTGGGGCTTTCTCCGCCTTTCATTATGGCCAGCTAAACGCCTGCGGCAACTTCGTTTTCCTTGATCGAATTCAGGTAGCTGATGAAACCTGTACAAGTTCTATCAAAGAGGATGTTAGTTTCTCTCTGATAAAAACGATCCCACTGTTATGTAAAAGTTAGATGCACGAACAAGCTTTAAGAAATTGAAATGCAGAAGTTAATTTCTATATGTGAGTTGCTATTATTTCAAATAAATGACTCAGTCATTGCAAGATTATTTCAACATTTCTTATACTAAAAATTATTGTTGAAAACTATCTGAACGAGCTCATAGTTACTACTGAAAACATCACTGAGAAATCTTATATGCATAAACATAAACACAGGATGCAATTTACACATCCTTTACTGATGTTCATGCATTGTATGAGGAATGTCATATCGCCTATACAACCTATGCCTCGAAGGTTTTAAATTAGCTAGAAAACATCGTAGCATCAAGAAACATGATATAAGTTATAATGGTATAGTTATAAAAAGAGTTCATTGAGTTTTAAAACACACACATATATTTGTTTCATTATGAAAAATATAAAAATACATGGCCCCTTGTTCCACCACTAATTACCATTACAAAAGAAAAAAGGACACTTCCAACCCAGGATTTCAAAATGACCATATAAGAAAAAAATATATTTTCACATATCAAAAGCTATCCCAGTTTCATAAGAACAGTGAATGGTTACCATATTCAGAGATTTGTTCAGAAGCTACAATTTGAATTTGGAGGAAAGAGAATGGATTTGAGGTTTAGCAAAGTCACAATCAACAATTGTTGAATATTTTCAAATCAGATTACAAGTCCATACAAAGCTTAGACCATCTCCAATGGTAGTAAGTACCTATCTCCATAAGACTTGGTACTTAGTAGGTACTTACCATTGGAGGAAAAAAAAAATTCAGTACCTAATAGGTACACTATGGGTTGAAGGTCTCAACTAAGACCTCACTTTATATGCAGATCTCACATATCTTTAATATTAAAAAAATAAAATATAATTGTATAAAGTTATTGATTGATGACAGTTCTTGTTTTAGAAATTTGTGTGAGATGTTGAGTTGGAGGGATTAAATATTTATTCGATACTACTTTTAAAATATTATAAATGAAGTTATTGATTGAACCATTTAAGTATTCAAAAATAAGTTTCTCCACCGTGGATTCTCTTAAAGTAGGAAGAAAGTAGGAATGTTACACCTATAATGGTCATGTTAACTACTACTCACATAAAAACATTTGCTTAGATAAGAAAAAATAGAAAGTTTTGATTGGAAATTACAATACCCAGTACCTTACTTATTTCAAAAACTACACTTTCTAATAAAAACTTCAAAGTATTGATTCCAAAGTTAGCTCTAAAAACACTGATTAACCTTTTGCTAAGTAACATAGAAAGAAATTATAAATTATGCAATCAACATCTTTACACCTTTTTTTTTGGTAGAAATATCTTTACACTTATTGAAGCAAAACTCAACTTAAATTGCAATTAGCCACCAATAAGCCAAACTTATCTTTACAAATTATCTTCAATCAACCAAAGTACATATAATCTATCTATTAATCTAAATGATTATCATCCCATGCTTATCCTTCTATAAGACTTAACCCTCTCACTATCCACTACTCTTACCAGTAGGACATTGTCACATGGCTAAAGTTAAATGTTAAAAGGTTCTTCAATATATAATGGTGACTGAATATTATGTTATTTTGCAAAGATTTTTTAGTAAATAATTTTCCATGTGGAACCTACAGTATGCAAGACTAGTATGATGAGATTGACATCAACTTCCTAAGGGGGACCATTTTTTTCTTTGAAATTTGGAAAGAATGGTACATCATAAAATTCTGAAATTTCAGTTATGCATGAAGAGAACCATCATTTGCCTAAAAGCATGTATCAACATTCCTAATAATAGAAAAAAAAAAAATATAGAAAGAGATGCGTCAAACACAGAAATATAATATGAACCAGTCTCCAAACATAGAAAAACATTACAATCACAATATACATGTCATTATCAAATTCAAATCAAATAAAACAATAATCCAAATACATATCTAAGAAATTTATAAATAAATAAAGAAATTAGAAGAAAAATAACCAACAAACAATATATATTGAAACATAAAATAAAAAATAAAAAAGACAAAATGAGTTAGGCAAAACAAGCAGAAAAAAAGTAAACCAGACTATACCCATTATAGAAAGAAAAGAATACTAAAAATAGAAGAATATTTGAAGTAGTTAATCAATTATAAACAAAAGTAGAATGGTCAAAGACATAGAAGTTAAAGAACATGTGACCTGCTACACTGTTGGCAAAACCTTTGCTCCAAACCAGAAACAACAACAGAAGGAGATTTTGAATGCATGCAACAAACTTTATGTCTAGAATAGTAAACCTTAGCACCACTCAGATCTACTTTACAACCTTCAACTTGACACCTAGGTGGGTGCTTATTTCCTTTCTTCATTCCTGAAGATGAAGATGATGATGAAGAAGAGCTACCAACACCAACAACATTAGGTTTGGTTTGAGAAGCTGCTACTATAACAGTACTTGTTGCATCCTCAAAGTAGATTTTTTGACCAAACTTTAATCCATCAAGAAACTCGGTAGATGAGTTAGGTGGTGAAGAGGTAGAAGGTAGAAACCCTGAACTCATTGGTGGCAGAAAAACTTTTAAGAATAATAATGTGTCAAGTTACTAGTTTGTTAAACTAGTTACTATCCCTAGGAGTTAACTAGAGTGTGTTTTTCATTTTATTTTGTTATTGGAAAACACATGTCATGTGATGAATTGAAAATAGTTAGATGATGAACGAAAGGGTTTGGGAAAAGAAAGGAGGTGACAATGAGTCATGTCATTATTGTAAGACTAAGGACACTTGTCTGTGTAAAAACAAGTTGATGGTTGGAAAGTAGACAGGGGGGAGAGATAATTGAGTTTGTACTTTTTTGTTACTTTTTCTTTTTTGTATACTTAGATGGAGATATGGGGAGCAATTTTGTTAAGTGTGTTGTTTCTCGAAATTGATTTTCAGTTAATTAATTTTGTATAATTATTTTGATTAAGATTTAGTTAAATATAGAGTATTATGTTTAGATTATTTCAAAGTTCAAGTTAACATTGTAAACTTCTTTTTGGTTTACTGATAACATTGTGAACTTCCTTCAAAAAGGTTAACATTCTAAACTGTATGTATGTATTGGTTCGTGAATTGAAAAATAATTATTGAATTAATAATGAAAAAAATATTTAAGTAATTAGTTTTTTCAATATTAAATTAATGATTATTTTTAAGTATAATAATGTATCAATATAGTTCACAATTTCTTATCTTCATCTTCAAAATATTAATTAATAACTGATTACTGATGTAATAGTTGTAATTTTAAAATTGTAGAAAGTTTCGATTCATATTTTATTTTTTTAATGGGAGATGCGGTGGAGGGATTTTAAATGGAGACGGACTCATAAAATGTATCTACGGTTAATAAAAAAATGTGTAAAAACCACATTTTGATCCGAAATACAACATTTGTTGACCAAACCACCGTCTAAATTATAGACTACTGATTTAGATTATATAATTTGAACTCATCCTTAGAATTCGGTCGGATTATGTATCTGAAACATATCTAGATTGTGTTAAAACTAGTGTTTTAGAGGGTTTGCCACGTTTTTTATTATATAATTTGAACTGGTCAAATACAATATTTTTTAGTGGCTCGCATTGCATCGACATCTTATGTGGTCCACGCGCACAAAGCCTTCTATAAATTTGTGTGTTTCGTTCATTTGCAAACAGAAAGCTAGCTCCAATTTACTACAACGAGGAAAACCTAAGTTATTTAAGGTTCACATTGTCTAGCTTGTAGGATAAGTGAATTGGACAAAATTACTTGTCGTCTCAACCACAGAGACACAAGAAGGATGAACAATCTCGATTAGCGTCGTCCGTCGATTGACTTAGATGGAAATGTGTGGTTCACCTAGATGAAGTTCCAAAACGACCATGTAAGAATCACGTTCTCTATATTTGGTCAATATAGTTCAAATGGACTGATTGAGTTAGACGCTTCGTTGGTCACATCTTTTAATGATATTTTGGAATGTTTGATTCGACCCAGGGTCTACGAAGAAATTATAGCTTGCATAGATATACTGTAACACCCTAATTCCCGACATTTATTTTATATAATAATAATAATAATAATAATCATGGTTATAACGAAAAAGGATGTCACACACATTCATTCATCTTTGACATAATAAAATAATAGAGAATCGAATTCAACAGCGGAAGATACTTCTTAGAAGTTTCATAAATATAAATATCTGGTCCTTAACATCATTTGGAAAAATAACATAAAGCATCATAGTACTTAAACTTCATAATTTAAAGACATTCAACATTTAACCTCAACCCTAATGTTACAGATCAGAGCATATATTTATTCGACTACTTAATATCACAACTAATAGCTACGAAAAATATATCTCTATCACCACTTTCTAAACGTCCTGCAAGCTAAAGCTCCCCGTCTTGAGTATCTGTACCCCAAGGGTATAGACACCAAAGTACACAAGCAACAACAAAGGGGTGGGAATTCACATCATAACATATATTGGAATACATGAATAATAATGTAGATAATCATATCTTAATCGGTCATTCATCATACCATCATCAGTCACTCATGATATCATCATCAATCATTCGTCTTAATATTTACTACAATTTATTTCATAAGTACATCATTATCACATACATCAGATGCACACCTTTAACACGCACATATTCACATCATTATAGCACATATCACAGTTCACCTAACATAACCTATACACAACATACTTCATTCCTATACCTACATGCATGCCGATACCGGATCCTATCGTCATAATAATGTAAGTCAGAGGTGTGTTACTGAACTTACATCCGTCATTCGTCATTATACTTGTTATTAGAAAACAAGTTCGTTCACTACTACAAAAATGGTCATAGATAGCGCTTTTTTAGATGATTTATAGCGCTTTAAAAGCGTTATTGAAAATGGCGCTAATAAAGTTAATATAGTTTTTTTTTTGCATAAAGCGCTATCTAAAGCAGGGTTTATATAGCGCTTTATATCAAAAAGTGCTAGAAAAGGTGGTCCTTAGATAGACCTTATAAAAATAAACGCCATCTAAAACAAGTTTAAAATATAAAAAACAGCGTTTGTGTATTAAAACTCTATGTAACAATAGGTTTAGATAACGCTTTATAAA
>Ga0099826_10003238_pt1 | contig 10975 bp, 11 predicted proteins | sample Mtrugardesep15_FD_76830 | JGI IMG/M metagenome (GOLD analysis project Ga0099826, IMG submission 76830) | Root nodule microbial communities of legume samples collected from California, USA - M. trunc garden sep15 | ecosystem: Host-associated > Plants > Roots > Nodule | place: USA: California...
CATTTCCTCCATAACACCGAAAAGGGCACCTTTTGCATTACCGCATCCAGATACCCCCAATCAACCGAATCGTAGGCTTTTTCGAAATCAACTTTAAAAAGCATCAATTCTTTTTTATTCTTTTTTGCCTCGTCAACTACTTCATTTGCAATTAGAATGCCATCTAAAATATGTCTATCTTTCACAAAAGCTGTCTAAGTCTCAGATACAACCTGACCAATAATCATTCTCAACCTGTTGGCCAACACTTTCGACAAAATTTTATACAAACATCCCACCAAAGCAATGGGCCGAAAATCCTGAACTCTCTGAGGACTATCCACTTTTGGTATAAGAGCAATAAAAGTAGAATTAATACCTCTTGTCAACTTACTATTGCGGTGAAACTCTGATATGAAGCGCATCACATCTCCTTTCAAGTCTTCCCAAAATTCTTTAATAAACCCGAAATTCACACCATCTGGACCCGAACTTTTATAACTATCACAATCCCACACCGCCGCTTTTACTTCTTCTGCTGAAAAAGGTTTTATTAGGCCGCTACCTTCCACATGAGACAAGCTTCGAAATCGCAAATTTTCAACCTCTGGCCTTATGACATGCTGTTCCGCAAAATGATTCTTAAAATGATCATAGACTGCCCTTCGAATTGGTTGCACACCTTCCACTAACTCTCCATTAACCATCAGAGAAACAATGACATTTCTTCTCCGACGACTAGACAAAATAGAATGAAAATACTTGGAATTAACATCTCCCTACTTCAACCAGTGCATCCGTGACTGTTGCCAACTAATACTAATACTAACACGTGACAAAGAATGAATGCATGCGTTATACCTCTCAATTCATCAATTTCATCCTCCAATAGTCCACCATCCTCCCCTTTAACGTCTAGCTCAGAAAGACGAGATTTTAAGACATCAATTCTACCTGGGATATTTTTCACATGAACCATATGCCACTCCTTCAATGCACACTTAATCAATTTTAATTTTTCTCGAAGAACATAGCCACCCCAACCATCAACTTGAAATGATTGCCATTTTTCTTGAACAAATTGTTTATAGCCCGTCATCACTTGCCAGCATTTCAACATTCTAGACGGACGGGGTCCCTAATTTTCCTCATCCACAGACAACTGCAGCGGACAATGATCAGAGAGACCCCGTAAAAGAGCTACTTGAAAACAATTCGGCCATTGAAGACACCATGCCTCTGAAATTAGGAAACGATCTATCCTGCTCATGGAAGTGTCATCCCCTTTGTACCAAGTGAACCGTCTACCACATAGCGGCAAATCTATTAACCCATTCTCATCAATAAAAAGATTAAAATGTTGGAACTCCTGGACTGAACTGAGGCCCCTAACCGACCTTCTTTCCTCCGCTTTACGGACAACATTGAAATCCCCACAGACACACACCTTTTCACCCCCTAACAACTGCAAACGATCTGCCAAAGAAGCCCATAATTCCTGTTTTGCTCGAGGTTCACAAGGGGCGTAAATATTAAACACATAGAACTCCTCATTATTTCGAACCGAAGACCAAACTTCCACTTCCTTCGTGTCCCACATAGTTAACAGTCCTCCGGAAGCCCCCATTGACGGACGGAAAGAAAAATCATGATTAATATCACCCCACACCGAAGTACATAAAAAATCATCACACACCACTAGTTTTGTTTCTTGTAAGCATAAAATAAAAGGTTTCTTTTCATCCACGAGTTTCCTTAACTCCTTTCTCTTCTCCAACCCACCGAGCCCCCGCACATTCCACGAAACCAATTTCATCATTCACACCGACCACGCCCACCTTCCCACACCACTCTACCTTTCCTAACATTAATGCGAGTATTTCTTAAGTATATAAGTAAAAGATCAACATTAAACCGAAAGTGCTAATAAGACGTTAACAATCATTATATTTCATCCTTCAAAAAAAAACAATCCTTATATTTCAGTTATTTTTTTCTTTTACAAAAGTTTCCAATATGTTAGAGCATCGAACATAGAATACTAAGTTTTTTTTTTTTGAAGGATAGAGCAATAACATTGAAGAGTAGATTTTCAACCCTATAATTTTAGGGTAACCACCAACAATCATTATATTTAACTTGACTAGGTCAGATTCAATAGGATTAAAAAAAAGTAATGGCTCATTTAAATAATAAATTAAAATAAAAATTAATTATATTCATTCAATTAATTAAAGAGTTACATTTAAGTTTGGTTTGAGAGTTTGAAGGAGAGAAAAATGAGGATTTTAATGGATGAGAAAAATACGAAGAAAGAGGAAATCTTTCACATTTTTATATGAGATGGATAAAAAAGAATAGAGGATTTAAAGATTATGTGGTTTTTTTACTTAAAAATTAAATTTAATATATCATTTTAAAAATAAAAAAAAAATAAATTTATGTTAGTATTTATTTGGATATATGAATTGGATAACGGCGAAAGGTAAATTTGGATAAACCGTGATGGCTGCTACTCTGTCTTCCTCTTCCTCTTGGCTACTCTACCATAAGCAGCCACTACTTGGAGTTGGAGTTGAAGTTAGATACTCAAAACGATTCGTTTCGTTTTCTGCGCTGCCTTATCCTTCTTTCTCCTCGCGTCACAGTCACAGCACGTCAATTGAAGAAGAACAACAACCACGGAAGTTGAAGCTGGAAAATCCAACCCAAGTTTATGTATGCAACCTTCCTAGAACCTGTGACACTCAACACCTACTTCATCTCTTCACTCCTCACGGTACCGTTCTATCTACCGAGGTACGTACGTAGGTTACTTTCTTCATTATTACTTGAAATGAAATCAAGACAAAACAGACAAACTTGTGTGTTTGCTGTGCTGTAGGTTTGCCGAAATGCAGAGACTGGTGAGAGTAAAGGGAGTGCTTATGTCACAATGGGATCTTATAATGCTGCTAAAAGTGCAGTTGCTGCATTGGATGGATCGGTTTGTGACTATCATATCTAATCTATTTGTTTTTATCCGACTATCTGTTTTATCTGAATGAAACTTTGTTTTTCGTTTGAATTGAAGGATGTTGGTGGGCGCGAAATGCATGTTAAATTTTCTGTTCATATGAATACTAAGAACATGAATTTAGAGACATTGAACTCACCTCCCGTGAGAAGAACTATATACTATGAAGGTCCTCATAAGGTGTATGTTGGGAATCTTGCTAAGTCTGCTACACCTGAAGACGTCAGACATCTCTTTGGTAAATTTGGAAATGTGGCTAGTGTTAGGGTGTTGCAAGATCTCAAACAGGGGAAAACCCGTGTCTATGCCTTTGTCTCTTATCTTTCTCAAAGAGAACGTGACGCCTCTATGTCCCTCAATGAAACTGTAAAATATGCCTCCACCTCATTTCACTTTTTCTGCTGCTTATGTAACCTGTTTCCACTCATGCCTACTAGTCTTGTTCTTGCAGGAATTTGGTGGTCGAACTTTAGTCGTTAGAGAGGGTGTAGAGAAGACTGAGACCTAATGAGAGCTTTTTTCAAATTCTGCACAGAGAATATTGCAATTTTGGGCGTCTCCGATGGAGGAAGCTCTCTGCTTCGGTACAACGACCAATATTGATGCCAGAACCTTTCTGAGGGAGAAAACTTAGCTGGAGGTGGAGGTGTCCTACTGTAATATTATTTTTCTTTTTGAGGGAAGGTGTCCTACTGTAATTGTTCCATCAAAATCTCGTTTTTCATTCTTGCATCTTTTTTGTATGTAAAATTGCAATCACCGATCTCTGTGTGTGTATGGAACATGGTTTCATAACAAACATTGTTAGACCTGATAAAGGAACTTTTTTTTTTGAATGGCAAATAAATATATACATAAAACTGATAAAAGAACTTGTATTCCTGTACATATCTATAGATACGTAATCTGTAATGAGTACTGACCAAGTGCATATTTAGTTTTCGAAGGTCTATACTCTATAACGCAATTTAAAAAATGACACTTAGTTGAACTTGAACACCCTATTGCAGACTACTTAGCATGTGTTTGATTTATCATTGAAAAACTCTAAACATATAATTACCTAAGATATTTTTTGGGTTTTACAATGTTATACCAAACATACCATTGGTGCATGTTTGGTTAGGATCTTGATTCTCTAATGTTCACAACAGAACGCTGGAGTGCTGTTCACTTTTTTTCATCCATCAGATGAATTTGATGCTCAAAATTAAGCCATGTGGCCATCTCCTAAACTTTTTATTTGTAAAGCTTAAAACTACTCGCAGTCCGGTAATTGATCCTCTCTTAACCCTGTATGTGATGCGTGGGGGAGATAAAAGCAGTGGCCTGGTTGCCGAAGTTTGTACACTACCGTGTCTGCAAAATATGCTGACAAAAAAAGAAATGAAGGGAAATATCTGAGCTACATGACTGGTTGTAGGAAGGTTTCGTTAAGGGTGTTTGATTGGGGCTTACAAAGCAGCAATGGGAGATGGCTGCGGAGCCCGGCCTGTGGAAATAGAGGTCCTCTTCTTTTACATTTTACTCTTTTTTTCCCCTTTCTGCTATTTTCGTTTGCTTCTCATTACTCATTACATTTTCCTCTTCTATTTTATCGTCCTCTTTCAATCCTGTGATCTATTTAGTTTATTTTCTTTCTAATTGTGTTGTTGTCATCTACTTCACTTTCATTTTATAATGTCTCAATGTAATCTGTATGACATATGAGATTGATTACTCAATGAAGTTTAAAGTTCTAATAAAATTGTTTCTTTTTCGCAATTTGCAGTACCTAATTTCAATGTGTTGAGTAATGTCTTGATGTTGGGCATGGGGTACTCAAAGGCAAAGGCAAATAAATGAATATGTGGGGTGGAGTGATCATGTAAGACAAAGGCAAATATTTGAGTATGTGGATTAATCATGAAAAGATTTGCAGTACGTACAAACTTTTATGTTAGCTGCAGGGGAAAACTAGAGATTCACAGAATTTCAACCTTTCTCATTGGACTTTTGGGACTGATAGGCATGATGACCCTTATACAGAATTTGAAGCTTTTTCATTGTATTTTTGGGACTAATAGTAAAAAATTTAAGTAGTTTTAAAAACAATGTACATGGTGAATTGTTTCCATTGTAAAGTAACAATTGATTCAATTAGTGTATTTTCTGTATAATGTGTGTGAGATTGTATGAAGCTCAAGTATTTTATATGTAATGCAATTTGTAATGCTATTTATAGAAGAGCATTGTGTGAAAGTCTAGTCTACAATTGTTGTGCCATTTATAATTGTTGCAACATTGAAGTGCATTAGTGATATTGTGATAACCTACTTCGATATGAGAATCAAACTTGTTTTGGTTTTTTGTATAGTAGTAATTACATGTTTCATCTCTATATCATTTATGAATCAAGCTTCAAATTAACCTCAATTAACCAGCTCATAGCAGACAAGATAAATATTAATGTGCTGTCGTAAACCTTAAAAAGTGATGCCACAATGCAAAATGCTTTCATTGATGGAAAAATTTTTTTTGAAAAAAAGAACCATTGATGGAAACTTGAAATACATGCTTTCAAGAAATTACATTGTCATTTTCAATCTCAAACTTGAAACTTTTACATCGTAAGTATTGTATGCAAGTAAAACTTTAACTAACAACTAATTTAGCGCATAGGAGCTTCATGTTTAGTTCAACAAATTAGCTTATCGTCATCGATTTGTATCTTTATTCCCCAAAACTCCATGACCAATATGCAAGTAGTTGTAGAATTAAAAAATATTAAGACCTTAATTTTTTTTTAAAGACCTTGAAAAATATTGAAGAGACAAGTACTAATTTAAATTCTACGGTGATGGAATGACTCTTTTTTGCCCATATCTCAAACAATAGGCAGAAAATTGTAGAACAATGAGGGAAAACTATGTTAAACAGGAGAAAAGAAATGCACTGAATACTAGAAGTTTATAAGTGGGTGTTTGCATCCACGTTTTAATAGCAAGCTCACATCCCAAAGCTACGTTTTGTAAGAAACTGGAATTTATAGCTTCAATTTGCCGTGCGTTTAGGTGGGTTTAAATGCAAATACAAACAGATGCTAAGTAAAAAACAGAAATCCACGACAACGAAGGGTATTCCGGCAGGGAAGTAAGGCCGATGAGGCGATGGTGGCAGCGGAGAGGTGACACAAGGTTAACAGCATAAATTCTTCGATGTGAGGAGTTACGGTATGATCTTGTTTCATATTTTAAGCTTTTTACAAAAGGGAGTTATGACACTTTGAGAAGCCTCGATAGAACCTACATAGCACCAACGCTGAACGACAGTCTAAAGTACTTAAAAATAATTCTATAAAATTTGGTTTAATATTTTCTAAATCAATTCTTCAAAATTTTAAATAAATTGACTTTTTATTCTTCATGATTAGCGTAAATGAGCTGCGCATGAGACTCAAGAGTGCTCTATAAGAAAACCGTTCACCATTTCAAACATTAAAATGATCTATTTTTCTCTCTCACGTTTGATGGTGTAGATGCAACAATTGAGAAAAATTGATAGATTCAACTTGAGGGAATCCATTCCTGTCTGCACAAGGGTAGAGTACAATTTATTTATTTTTTTAATCAGCAAAGTTATTATTACTTCCTGCTGTACAAGACGTAAAAGGCGAGGAAAAAAGAGACTACAAAGGAAAACCAAGACAAAGTTTGGTAGTAGTACACAAATATCACATGATGCAATATAAAAAACACCCTAAAGCATATCACAAAGCACCTAGAATAAACCTGCTAAATCAAAACTACCCTCTGCCAAGCACCGAAGTTTAAGCAGCAAAATTCTGCACAGACAATTCCAACAGCCAGCCACTAGCACAGAACGTCAAAACTGCTATTTTCCCCAAAACAGAAACAGCACCTCGACCCAACAATATAGGCTTCCAACTGTCCCCACAAAAACACCACTGCAGACCAAAACCATCCAACACATGACCACTGCACACACTATATACGAAGACAATCTCTTGGGTTTAAACACCATTCGTAGAGTGCAATTGTCTTACTTTGGATGATCTTATTCCACTTGCTAAATAGTACTGAGGACTCTCCGACACTGATGAAGATTGACCCTCCAGCATGAGATCCTTTAGGACATCCCCTAATTGTTTTGCAATCATGACGGTTTTGTCGGTGGAAAGAGATTATAGAAAATTTCCATGTAACTGGAAACTTGGGGAGTTCCACTCTGCACGTTCATCAAATGTCACATAGCATTCCAAGTCCCTCCTGTGATATGATATCTTCTATACCATGTGCTCTTTTCTTGGAAGTTGAACATATAGCCATTAGTCCTCATACTTATGGAACAATGAAACACAGCTTCAGCTTCAATGTATATACATGAAACCTGGCAGAAAAATAATTTTGGGTTGTTACCTCACTAAGATCGTTAAAACTAATTTTAAAAAGAATAATGACATAGATTGAACAGGTAGGTATATATTTCTCGTAAGTGAAATCATCAACGATGTCGTTTCTTAAGCAATCCTTTGAGGCCTAATCAGTCATCCAAAGATATAAGTAAACAATGTCGACCCAAAATAGATATAAATTTGGCCATCTATTCACCATTAAGCGATAATAACATCCATATAAATGTAATTTTGAGGTTGCCGAAGTGTGAATATTTCCATTCTTGTTACATATTGCTGTTCAATTTTGAAATCAGCAATGTCAAAGTTCTTTCAATGTGTTGGAAATATGATTTTCCAAGTAATGGACTGTTCAACTTAGGTTCAAGGACTAAGAATGTCGCATGGGGAAATTTCTTCTTTGAAATATATCTACACATATTCAAACTAGTGATTAGTACTTGGGTGGCAAGATTTACTCATTCCGTCTGATAAGGATCAAATGAATAGGACAATAATGTTAGAAATTGGTGAACATTAGTGAGCTCTTTAGCTTAGATAGGTTTGGACATGTATATAGTTTGAGTTCTATGTTAAATACAGGAATGGCTCACAGAAAATAACCAATGTTATGTTTGATGAGTCCTCATTCGTGTTTCTTACGTTCCAAGGACTAGATGGTTATTGAATCTCCCAGACGTCCTCAGATTAACAAATTGTCATTTTTTACTAGTGTGTTTGAACTTCAGTTCAGAAAGATTTCAGCTTATGTTTGACTTTGAGCCATTCCATCTCCCTAGATGAATTGGTTCAAACATAACCATGAGCTCTTTTAAACTGGAGTCAGAAAACAATACATTGTAGCTACAGACAAGCTGCATAATTACGAAAGACACATGAAACACTATCATCGAAAATCATCTTTACGAGAGGAACATGTATAGTTTTCTTTAGCAAATAATTATGTGGCAATCTTATGTAGAGTACACAATTTGGAAAATAATTAAACAAAAGTGTACTTGTCACATGGTCAACATTTAAATCATAAAACACAATCATGTATATACAAGAAGTAACTCGACCTGACCCAAGTATTACAGCCTGCAGGCAACAAAACGATATTCTCGCCTGTAACTGAATATGAAGATCTTACGTAGGTGGCAAAAGCATGCTTGTAAGCTGCAAGTCCGACAATTGTTTAAAATTGCCTTGACTTGGCTCGTATCTTCCTAATCAAGTAGTCTTCCAAACCAATGCCTGCATCCACAATTCTAGTATCGCCTTTGATTTCAATCTTAAGAATTTCCTCCAAAACACCATCAACTTTCACACCATCGTCCACTTCACATATTTGAGGGACTATGATCATCCAAGTATCCTTATGAGGAGCTTCTCTATGCTCTAGCGATTTAGTGAGAACTCCACAGGCTTCCTCAATCCTACCAACATTGCATAACCCCTTCACTAAGGCATGGATGACAGCAAAATGTGGAGAAAAACCTTTGGACAGCATTTCCTCCACGTATTTAGTTGCCTCATCAAGCATTCCCAAATGACATAAACCATTTACCAAAGTCCTATAAGAAACTACATTAGGCAAACACCCATTAGCCCGCATATCATCGATAACCTTACAAGCATCGTGAGCACGCCCTTCTCTACAAAACCCAAATATAACCGTATTATAATGAACTATATCAGGATTACACCCTTTAACCTTCATCCTACAAAGAAGCTTATAAGCTTCCCTAAGTTTCTTCTTCCTACACAAACTATTCAACAAAGTGGTATAAGTGAAAGAATCAGGAACAAAGCCTTTATTCAGCATATCCTCGAAAAGATCAACAGCTCCATTGACCTGACTCTTCCTACACAAAGCCTGCATCAAAATCCGATAAGATTCGATATCGGGAACAACATCTCTCTTAAACATTTTGTTGAACAGTGTGTATGCAATGCTGATATCACCATTAAGACAGAAAGCCCGCATGAGAATGTTGTAGGATTTAGTATCAGGGAACACCCCATGTTTGTGAGCATCCTTGAAGAGATCGAAAGCGGGTCGAACGTAATTGCGGTGAGAAACGAGAATGTCAAGAATGCGGTTAAGGTGTTTGGTTAAAGGCTTGATATTGAATTGAAGCATAGTGTAGAAGGTGTTGAGGGCTTTATCGGGTAAATTAGCTTCGCCATAGATTTTGATCAAGTAAGAGAAGAGAGTGGGAGTAATGGGATGGGATGATTCGGATTTGAGACGACGAAGAAGATCATCGAGGAGAGAGAAGTGTTTGGAGCGACCGAATTTGAGAATGAGAATGAGATAGGTGGAGTAATTGTGGCGGAAATTGGGTTGAAGAGAAGCGTAATCGAAGATTTCTTTAGCGAGAAGAGGATCAGATTGAGAAGCAATGAGTTTCTGGACTCTGGTTGGAGAACCAATTGAAGAGGAATGGAATTTGAAAGAGAAAATGCCATCTGAAGAAGCAATGCTCCTTAGATTTTTCGATAACACTGTAAACGATCTATGCATCGCTTACCAACCGTGAAATCAAACTAAAAACAGAACAGAATGCTTTTGCTTCTTTCCTTTGTTTTTCCATCTATCAATATTTATGCTAACAAGTGTATTTGTTAAGAATTTAAAACAAAAATAATTTACTCCCAAAACACGATTTTCTACTTTATACTTATAATGTTAATTTAGTAAAGATAACACACGTTCCATTTATTAATACATGTCATAGTGAACTGCTTCAGACTTATCAATAAACAACTTTAAACGTTAATATCTTTAGTAAACATAGTCAACATAGTCTAATGTTAAGTTTATTCGGAGACAAGTCAATACAGTCTCTTGTAGATTAGCAAAGGTGGTTTAGTGTCATACTAGTTTCCACATTCATATTAATTCATATTAAGATTTCATCATATGTATCTCTACCCTTTTTATAAATGAAATGCTCTAAGTTAATTTTTGTCAAAAAAACAAAAAACAATATATTTTTGATATTTTAAAAATAGTCAACGAGACAAATCAAAAAACATTTTACATAATAACATTTGTATTTATATACATCATTCGATCACTATTATAAGAAAGAAACATTTTAGATTTATTCATTAAATGATGTATTTAGTCTATAATAATACCATTTACATCATTAATTGAATGAATCTAAAATATAGATTTTTTCTTATAATAGTGATCAGAGGTGTATTGGTTTAAAATATGGTCAAAACAAATAATATAAATAGTGCACATAAAAATGCGACATATTCTTAACCAAAAAAACAAATGCGACATATTTATAAACGAAGATAATATGTTTTTTGACAATTTATTGCTTTCCTTAGTGCGTAAAATAACTTTAAATGATACCCGTTTTTGTAACGGATGAATTATTATCTATGAAGCCCAGATACAGACGCAAATACATGAATTTTTTAATATTTATGATATGATACGTCTAAGATACGTCAACAAAATCTTTATACTAAAACTTATATATATATATATATATATATATGTGTGTGTGTGTGTAAAATACTTGAAGAAAATAAGCATTGATTACCTTTCATTATTATTA
>Ga0099826_10003239_pt1 | contig 10974 bp, 7 predicted proteins | sample Mtrugardesep15_FD_76830 | JGI IMG/M metagenome (GOLD analysis project Ga0099826, IMG submission 76830) | Root nodule microbial communities of legume samples collected from California, USA - M. trunc garden sep15 | ecosystem: Host-associated > Plants > Roots > Nodule | place: USA: California...
AGTTTGTCTGAATACCAAAGCATTTAAGAAGATGAATAAACTCAGATTGCTTCAACTTTCCGGGGTTCAGCTTAATGGAGATTTTAAATACCTTTCAGGAGAACTTAGGTGGCTGTACTGGCATGGATTTCCATTAACTTACACTCCTGCAGAATTTCAACAAGGAAGTCTAATTGTCATCAAATTAAAATATAGCAATCTCAAACAGATATGGAAGGAGGGCCAGGTACAGATTCTGTTCAATATTTTGCTTATGATTCTTTTTTCAATATATCATATATCCAATCCAAGAAGCTGTAAATTTTCACCGAGTTTTTTTTCTATGCCGGGGACGTCGCAACATGCGATGGGATGGGAGGTGTGGAGGGACCTCCTTCACCTCATGTTGTGGGATTTCTGGTAGCCTCGGAGGTTTTGGAGGTCCCCCCCCCTTCCGGGCTTCGGAGAGTTGAAAATAAGCATAGATCCGAGGATTCCCGAATAGGTCAATCTTTCAACCTGATGCTACATTCACAAACAGGCAAGAGACAACCTGACCAAATTGAAACATCTTAGTTGCCAGAGGAAAAGAAAGCATGACATCAAAGAAAACTACCACTCCACTTCTAAAAGGAACACTTGTCATATAGTTTTCTTTCAGTCTTTATTACATTGTGAGTCATTTGAATGAAAGTTTTACTAAATTCATGTTCTGAAGCATCATGTATTTGAGTATCAGTTTGAGTGGAGAAATATTGAAAACTTTTCCTCCCAATTTTGTCTCTGTGCTACAGTGTGTCTGATGTTTGTGTTCAGTAAACATGTAACAAATAGTATGCATAACATGTTAACTGCGGATCATGTAATACTTCTGTTACACACGTGCAAAATGTGTCGTGTCTATAATAACAACGGTTAAAAATTTAGACAGATGGGAAAATGATTGGTATACAGTATACACAAACAAATCCATAAATTAAAACGATTAAAAAAAATTATAAATTAGCTCCTAAATTAAATATTCAAAGCGAAATCATTACTGGTATAATCATTAACCACCCTTTAGGGATCAACAAAACCAACAAACACTAAACAAATAAGTGATGGATAGAAGGTTTAGTTGAAAAAGTCATACTTCAAAAATTCAGTCTATATGTTTTTTTATGCTTCTCTTACTATTCTCTTGTGGTTTTATTTTCTTGCAGATGCTAAAGAATCTAAAAATTCTTAATCTTAGTCATTCTTTGGATTTGACTGAAACCCCAGATTTTTCATACATGCCTAATCTCGAAAAGCTAGTGCTCAAAGACTGTCCAAGTTTGTCTACAGTCTCCCATAGCATTGGATCTCTCCATAAACTTCTTCTAATAAATTTGACAGACTGCATACGTCTTCGTAAACTTCCGAGAAGCATCTATAAATTAAAATCTCTAGAAACTTTAATTCTTTCAGGATGTTCCATGATTGACAAATTGGAGGAGGACTTGGAACAGATGGAATCATTGACAACCTTGATTGCGGATAAGACTGCTATAACAAAAGTTCCCTTTTCAATAGTACGATCTAAAAACATTGGATATATTTCTTTATGTGGATTTGAAGGATTTTCACGGGATGTGTTTCCTTCACTTATTCGCTCTTGGATGTCACCATCTTATAATGAGATATCACTAGTTCAAACATCTGCATCCATGCCATCTCTTGGTAAGGACCTTCTAATGCTTCGAATTCTTTGTGTGGAATGTGGCTCAGATCTACAGCTAATTCAAAATGTAGCAAGAGTTTTGGATGTATTAAAAGCCAAAATTTGTCGGAGATTGGAAGCAAGTGCAAGTGCAACTACATCACAGATCTCTGATATGTATGCTTCTCCTTTAATTGATGATTGCCTAGGTCAAGTTCGCACTTCAGGGTCAAATAATTACTTGAAATCTGTCTTAATTCAAATGGGAACAAAACACCAAGTCCCGAGTCTTGCCAAAGATCGCATCTTACAGGTTTGCATATCTCTATTGCATATATTAACTTTTAAAAGTGAATTGAAATTATAGTTTTGTAACGAATTATGTTGTCCTTAATTTGAACTAGACACCAATTTAATTGTTAATTTCTTCAAACTCATTTTACATTAGTAGTTTGTGAAATAAGTGTGAATAACTCCTTATTAATTCACACAAAATTTTAGTCAAGAATTAAATTACAAGCGAAGTACATTTTTAAGGAGAAAAAAAATACATTTTACTTTTATTTCTACTTATATCAGATGATTATGCGTATGAAAAGACGATATACCATTTTATATATCTGAAGTATGAATGATAAAATAACTTACGTAAATATAATGAATTTCTTTTCCTTTGATCTTCTAAAGTTTTTAATTTGAGTCATTTAAACACTATTCATTGTTCAGACTGCAAATGGGACTTGGGAATCATTTTTGCACAATAGTTCTGAGTGGACAACCTTTAGTTACCAAGGATGTTCCATTATATTTGATATTCCAACAATGAAGGGGCGTAACCTGAAGAGTATGATGTTGTCCATCATCTATTACTCTTCAAAGGAGAACATAACATCAGAAGGTTGCCAAGGTGTGTTGATCATTAATCACACAAAGACAAACATTCAGGCCTATAAAAGAGATACACTAGCCTCCTTTGAGGATGAGGACTGGAAAAGCTTAACATCAAATCTAGAACCTGGTAACAAAGTGGAGGTTATGGCTGTCTTTCAAGGGGGATTCATTGTAGAGAAGACAACAATATCTCTCTTATATGATGAACCAGTAGATGAGGTTATGGTTGACAAAGAAATGGAACAGTGCAATGCAGGAGATGAGGAGGATGTTACTGTTTCTGGAGATGTCGATAAGAATGTTAATGTTAGTGATTATATTGATGTGCCAGTGAATAACAATATTAGTGGTCCTGGTGAAGATAACCACTCACATGCAGTGAATACAAATTGTATTGTTTCTAGTGATGATGAGTCAACTGACAAAGAAAATGAACACTGCAGTGGAGTTGAGGAGGATGTTACTGTTTCTGATGATGAGTATTTCGATGCTCCGTGGGATAACAATTTTATTGGTCCTGGTAAAGATAAACACTCACATGCAGTGAACAAAAATTCTATTGTTTCTAATGATGATGCCCTGGCAGCAAATCAGAATTATGCTGTCTCTTTTGGTGGTGATATTCCAGCAGATAAAAATCTTGTTATTGTTTCTGCAGACGATGAAAATGTGAGTGGTAATAGAATACATTTATTATTTTTTTCTTCAAATAATTATTTTCTTTGGTTATAATGCAAGCATGATTTAACAACTGAAGCTGCTGGACATATTGAATTGCTCCAGCTGCTGTATGCAGGATTTAAGCAACGCGCATTTGAATTTAATATACATAACATATATTTTTCAAGCACATTTTTTTGTCCTGAGTTCATTTTCCTTTTCCTTTTGGTTATGTGTATATTAGAGATTTCATAGACTATTCACCAAGCTTCTTTCCCTTGTTCGTGCTGTTCTGATCTCTCGCAATTTCTGGTTGGGTCTGGTTGCCATTCTGGTTTGGATCACTTGCCGTGGTTCTAAGAAGTGAAGTAGTCTAAACCTCTGTACAAGGTAAGAATATATATAGCCTGTGTCGAAACATGTGTGTTGAATGTAAAGAAACCATAGTTATTGTTGAAGGGAAGGGTTTTAACTTTTTCAAATGGAACTATCTATTCTGATTTCTAAATTTCATCCAAAGTTGTGCACTTCAATTACGAGCCCCTTAAAAGACATGTGTAGCACCGTCACATCACATCAAATGTGTGTCAGGTGTCCGATACCAACAGTAAGAGTTTCATTTTAATATTTAATTCTCCCAAATTATTACAGGTGTCGACGTGGTAGTGTTGTGTTCATGTTTATGTCGGTGCGAGCAACCCCACAACTGCACTTACACATGAAGTAGAGGGATTGATTTTAAACTCTACCTATGGACAACTTCAACACACGGACAACATGAAGCAGCCGAACCGAGTACTTGTCTGTGAGGTTAAGGAACTTCAAGAGGAGGAGGTCCCTATGCCGCCAGATAGGTTCGTTATTTGAAACCATTATACATCAGGGTTGGGTTTTTTTTTTGGGGGGGAAGGGGTTGGGTGGGGGTTGCGGGTGTCCTGAAGATATGTTTGTCCTGATGTCGTCAGGACCATGTTGCAGCTCAGCTGTGAATTAGAGATGTAATAGAACTTTATTTTGTTTAATGTTACAATAATTTCTTATGATTAACATAACAAAACTTCTATGGTTGCAGGATCTTGGTTCTTTAAGAGAGGGAATCGATGAACGGAAAATGAAAAAAGATGAACATAGGTCACGAGTACGTACAGAACATGGTAGACATGGGTCTGATGTTTGAGTTTGTTGAGAGGTGGCATAGATAGATGGACAGTTTCCACCTACTTCCTATGGAGATGAAGATCATGTTGGATGATTTTTCATGCTTACAACATCTACCAAACACCAATGTCTTCATATCATATCCGGTATCCTGAAACATGGTGTGGCCTTCTTGATTAATTCCAGGGGACAAAACTCGTAAAGGAAATCATGGAGATTGAAGCCACAAGCTGTTGACATGTTTGCTTTAGTTGATTGCGTGATGTCTACCAGGAGTAGTTAGATGATGAGCATTTGGACTGTGCAATGAAAGCATTTTTATTGCAGGTACTACCATTTATTGTGATTTGAGTGCGACATTTGTGAACATTGAACTCTATTTGGTGTCCTTACTAGTTGTTTTAGGTATGCATCGTTTGTGGCTGCCTTGCATACTTATACATGTATCTCATTATGCATTGGACATTGGAGTGTGGTGTGTGTAGATCTTGTGGATGATAATGCAGCTAGAGGACCTTATGTGACATGCAAAAAAGTTCTGTGATGGATATATCACTTGCTTCCACAGGATTTCACACCTTTGCCTCGTACAGCCACACCACCTCATACCACCTGGTGAGGGAGTCCCTCCTAGGATGTTAGTGAGGGAGCTGTCAGGATATTAGGGTCTAGTTCTAGTGGAACTTATCCTTTTGTGGTTAATATAAATACATTCATGAGATTTTGTATAATTTATTTCACATTGTGTTGGGTACTTAATAGTATATTATATATTGTTATTTGCAGGAAAATTGAAAGAGGACTGCTTCAGTCTATGCTTGACACATTGATGGTAGCAAAAGACATTGAAGTTTGGAAATCTACTTGAAGCATTGGCAATGAGTTTTTGTCTCGTATTATTAGAGAAGACAAAACACTTGATTTCACCCGTCGATTGGTATTATTTTTGTTGTATATAAATCCTATCTTATATAGCTTATATTTTAGGGAAATGCTATGTAGTACTACGATCATACATTGGAAAGCTAACCAATCAACGAAGGAGAGACAATAATGAAAAAAAATGTGAAGGTGATCCAACATTGATCCGCCATAAGGCAACTGTCAAAATGGTTTGTGAAAATTAGTCATGTGATGTTTCGTACTGAACAATTTCTCATATTTTATGATATTACGAGTCTTCTTGTTTCCCCAACCTAAGGCTTTTATTTCAGGTGGTGGGTCATTGTGCGAGAGGATCTTTAACCTCTGGCGCACGAGTACTTGCTTTAGCAGTTGCACATTGGCAACTTGATGATATTGCTATTGATTTACATCCAATAACATTATCACTAGTTCGTGTCAATTTTGATGTTTACACAAAATTTTCAATATAAAACACTGGAAGGCCTTTTTTTTTTTAAACGGCTAAACTTTACTAATGAAAAAAGCCAGCCTGCGCAAGACGCACAATGCAAGCGAAAAACACATACAAAAGGCAAAAGATATATGCGGCTAACCTCAAGACAATCATCAAAAGAATAAGCCCCCTGTCAATACACAGACCTCCCTTCCAATCCCAGCTGCCAACCCAAAAAACCAGCAGCACAGCAGTCAGAAAAACGGAGCAACAGCAGCAAAAAACCACAGGAAAACACCAACAGCGAGGTTCCTGAAAAAACAGAACAGCTGCTGTGAAAAGAGAAAACAGCCCAGCAAATCAGAGGCCAAATACCAATCCCGACCCAAACTCCATTAGTTTTCTTAGCAAGCAATCCTTTGGATTCCAACACCACACATAAAATAAACATGAAGGAATCTTGACTCTATGTAAACACCATATCCACGACATCACCTTAATCTCCTCCACCATCTCGATCCCCCCTTTTGCATCATTGTTAAAAATTACATTGTTTCTTGATTTCCAAATTACCCGTACTGTCACATGCCAAATTAAACACCACCCTTTCCTAACCTTATTGTTCCTTGCCTCCTCATTCGAAATAACCGAATGCTCTAACATATTCTGCGGTGTAACTAACTCAAAACTGAGCCACCTCATAATAATTACCGAAACAGCCCTCACCACTTGACAATGCAGAAACAGATGAGTTGTGGTCTCCTCAGCCCCGTCGCAAAACACACAAACCGTAGGATTATCCGTTGGAATAATATTACGCTTTGCTAGATTACTTCTTGTCGGAATCCGGTCGAGAAGCAACTTCCAAGAAAAAGCCACCACTTTCAAAGGGGTCAAACTTTTCCAAATCGATTGAAACACACCCTTCTCTAGAACACTCAATTTCCTTTCTAGAATAAACCTTCTTTCAAGTGACTTATAAGCGGACTTAACTGTAAAAAGGCCCTCCTCCTCTGCTCTCCATTTCCACCTATCTTCACCAACAGCCCACTGATACTCGTTCAACACTGCTATAAATGAATTCAGCGCCTCTCCCTCCCAAACAAACAACTCCCGACACCACTCAAAGTTTAGCACCCACCCCCCGTTCCTCCTCAGACCACATATCCTTTACCATGGCTTCTTGTTGGTTTGACACCAAAAAAAGCCGTGGAAATTGATGACAAAGAGGAATTTCCCCCACCCAACAATCTTTCCAAAATCTTGGGAACCCTCCATCCCTCACTTTAGGCCAAATCTCCCCTCCTAGATCCACCACACCGCTAATAATGTTACTGTTTTTCGCCATAAGCACCTCTTTCCAAAAAGCGTTCTCACAAGTAAGCAATCTCCACCTGCATTTAGCTAAAAGACTCACATTCACCATTTTTTTTAAATGAACTAACATTCTTCTCAACAAATGCTATATAATTGATTGAAATTTAAATGAGTCTCACTGTGCATGCTCAAAATGAATTTAGAGAGACTAATTTGAATTTCAATGATTTAAAAAGTCTATTGAGGAAAGTGTTACATACAAAAATTCAATGCCACATTGTCATTTATCAATTTTAAAATATTATATTTATCTAATAAATACAACATGAATCAAATTTTAAAACCCCACACTCAAACAACTATTTATCAATCAGCAACAAAATAAACAGCGTACCTCTTGCTCTCTATCTATTACGGTAAAGGTCATTTATCTTATTTATTTGTAACACCTTTGTCCTTTATCTTTAGTTTTTTCCCGTCTAGGTCATTTATCTCTCATAAAAGCACATATAAATCCTTTTTGTCATTTTTTATTGAAAAAATACATAATTTTATCTTTCTTAATATATTTTTATTAAAAATAAAAAAAAAATATATCCAGATGAAGAATATGTTCATCATCTTCATCTTCTTTGTTTGAATCTTCACCATCTTTCTTGAATCAAAATTTTTCTTACACAAATATTTCTCCAAATATCTGAATCTATGTTATATTTACCTAAAAAAAAAATTAAACACAAATAGTTCAACACATTAAAGGCCAACTAAGCTAGCCCTCCTCTCTTTCTTCTTCTACACATTGCATCATGTTTGTGCTTATCTTCACATATATTTTCATCTTGCTCTCGACAAGTAACATTGTTGTCCACTGGCATATCAGTATTATCACCACCAGAAACACTAACACTCTTATTGTCAAGAGCAGAAACAATACCATCTTCCTCGTCTACTGCATTGCAGTGTTCCATTTCTTTGTTGATTGGTTCATCATATAAGAGAGATAATGTTGTCTTCTCTACAATGAATCCCTCCCCAAAAACAACCATAATCTCCACTTTGTTACCAGGTCCTAGATTTGATGTTATACTCTGCCAATCCTCATCCTCAAAGGAGGTCAGCGTATCTCTTCTATAGAGTTGAATGGTCGTCTTTGTGTAATTTATGATCAATACACCTTGGCAACCTTCTGATGTTAGGTTGTCCGAGGAAGAGTGATAGACGACGAACAACATCATACTCTTCAAGTTACTCCCCTTCATTGTTGGGACATCAAATTTTATAGAACAACCTTTGCAACTGAAGGAGTTATTGTCAGAGGGGAGAAAAAATGAACCCCAGGTCCCATTTGCAGTCTGTACGATAAACAAATGCTTAAATGGCTAAAATTAAGGATCAAAGGAAAAACTGTTCATTAAATTTATGTAATTTATTATATTATCCCTAGTTAAGATATATACAATAATACATTCACTTTTCACATATATGGTCATCTATTCCCAGTAGAAATAAAAATCTTGTGATCTGATGAAAGAAAAATAAAATGGTAGTATTTTTTCTTGAAAATGTCATTAGCTTTTAATTTAATTCTTGATTTAGATCATGTGTGAAATAATCATTAAGTTATTCAGACTCATTAAAACTTTATTTACACTAGTAGTTTGAAAAATGAGTGTGAATTTTTCTTTCAATAAAAAATTCAAACTCATTTCAACTACTAATGTAAATTAAGTTTGAAAACTTTAAGAATTATTAAATTGGTAACAAATTCAAATTAAGGATGACATAATTTGTTAGAAAAATATAATTTCAGGAACCAAAGTTTCAATTTACTTAAAAAATAAATATGTGAAAGAGATATTCAAACCTGGAAAATACCGTCTTCGGTAATATTTGAAACTTGACATTTTGTTCCCATTTGAATTAAGAGGGATTTTGAGTAATTCTTTGACCTTGAAATGTGAACTTGAGCAAGGCAGTCATTAAAAAAAGGAGAAGCATACATATCAGAGATCTGTGATGTAGTTGTACTTGCACTTGCTTCCAATTCATGACAATTTTTGGCTTTTAATGCATCCAAAATTCTTGCTACATCTTGATTTAGTTGTAGTTGTGATCCACACTCCACACAAAGAATTCGAAGCTTTAGAAGGTCCTTGAAAGTACCAAGAGATGACAGGGACACCGATGCCTGAACTCGGGATATCACATCATTCGATGGTGACATCCAAGACCGAATGAGAGAAGGAAATACATCACGTGCAAATCCTTTAAAACCACATAAAGAAATATATCCAATGCTTTTTGATCTTACTATTGAAAAGGGAACTTTTGTTATTGCAGTCTCATCCGCAATCAAGGTTGTCAATGATTCCATCTGTTCCAAGTCCTCCTCCAATTTTTCAATCATGGAACATCCTGAAAGAATCAAAGTTTCTAGAGATTTTAATTTATAGATGATTCTCGGAAGTTTTCGAAGACCGGTGCAGTCCGTCAAATTTATCATAAGAAGTTTATGGAGAGATCCAATGCTGTGGGAGACCGTAGACAAACTTGGACAATCTTTGAGTACTAGCTTTTCAAGATTAGGCAAGTATGAAAAGTCTGGGGTTTCAGTCAAATTCTGAGAATGGCTCAGATTAAGAAGTTTTAGATTCTCTAGCTTCTGCAAGAAAATAAAACACATGAGAATAGTAAGAGAAAATTAGTGTTAAGAATCATGGTAATAGAGTAAAAGAAGAGGAATATTCTGTAATCTGTATTGCAAATGATAGAAAATGATTAAGGTTGTTACAGCATGAGGTACCATCTACATTATATACTAACTAAGTAATGAGCCCTAAGTACCTGGCTCTTCTTTTATGGTCCGGGGAAAATATATTGCTTTAAGGATGGAGGAAAATCAAGAGCAAAATAGTAAAACAAAATTTGTAAAAATCATGAACAAAATATTAAACAGTAATTTGCACCTGGCTCTTCTTCCATATTTGTTTAAGATTACTGTATTTCAATGTGATAGCAACTAGGCTTCCTTGTTGAAATTCTGCAGGAGTGTAAGTTGATGGAAATCTGTGCCAGGACACCCACCTAAGTTCTCCTGAAAGGTATTTAAAATCCCCCTTAAGCTTCACCCCAGAAAGGCGAAGCAATCTGAGTTTATGCATCTTCTTAAATGCCTTGGTATTCAGACAAACTTTATTTTTTCTTGGAAATTCCAAAGCCAGTCCCTTGACAGCTTCTGTTCCCTGAGATGAAAAAGTAGCGAAACAGAAAATGAATAGCTTATGTGGCTAATTAATTTTTAATTTTTTTTGTGTAATCCAGTCTATAATTTTGACATTTGAAACTCATATAATTAGCAAAAACTAATTCAATCACGAACAAAAATAATTATGATATGTCATCTGATAATTAAGAATCCAAATGAGAGCTTAGTTTTATTCCTTTACATTTAGTAATTACCTTCTGCTTTGATAATATATCAAATACTTCTTCAGGGCGCCACAACCTACTGCGGTTCTCAGGATCAAATGGTGATTCCTCATAAATTATTTGTCTTCCCATGTCTCTTAACAAATCATGCATTCTAAGCTTGTTCCTACTGTCAACAGTTACTAGGCTTCGCTCTACAAGGACTTTAATTCCAATATCAGCAAAAAAACCACACCCATTTAATATTTGTATTGCATCATTTTGGCCCATGCCAATAAAGAAGCAAGCTATATCAAGGAATATTTGTTTCTCTGTTGCAACTTTTAAACCATCAAAGCTTACTTTCAGCTTCTTCTGTACTTGATCATGGGGAATACATTTCTGCCACTCAGTTATTTCACAGTCAGATAAATAGGACCCAAGGACTTCAAGTGCTAGTGGCAATCTCCCAGAATAAGCAACCACATCTGTTGAATGTGTAGCAAAATCTTCTATCGGAATTGGTTGCTTGAATGCA
>Ga0099826_10003240_pt1 | contig 10972 bp, 9 predicted proteins | sample Mtrugardesep15_FD_76830 | JGI IMG/M metagenome (GOLD analysis project Ga0099826, IMG submission 76830) | Root nodule microbial communities of legume samples collected from California, USA - M. trunc garden sep15 | ecosystem: Host-associated > Plants > Roots > Nodule | place: USA: California...
ATATATATATATATATATATATATATATATATATATATATATCAACGTAACTTCTTGTCATAAATGTTTTGACTCAAAATTAAACACAAACTAATTTCATTATCAGTTTAGTCTCTAACGTATGATGTGTATGAGGAACTAAAGATGAATTGAAGGACCGACCTAATTCTCAAATCCTTATTCACTAAAATCCCCAATTCTCTCTTTTGTTCAAATTTTTAATAGCACCAAAGTTTTTATTTTTATTCGGCAGTTAGTATTGTATAGATAGATATATTTCTTTTTAACTTTGCTTTGATTAATTCGATTGAAAATATATTTTTGGAGAACCTTGATTATGAATTAATCTTTTGCAAAAAAATTCAAGAAGAAAGACATTCGAATAATTAAAATGACACAAATTTAATGATTATCCCAAAGTATCAAAAAATCTAGGACGGACACTGAGAGCAACTTATCCTATCTGTGTTCATATGTGACTTGTGCATAAGGCATACATAATAAATGAATATTGCGGAGAATATATTTCAACCAATTTTACGACACACAAGTGAGATAAATCTTTCAACCATTGAATTAATAAATTTTACATCTATGGTTAGAAGTCCGCACAATTTTAATGTCTGTTGCAATTGTTTGAAAATGTCGCCAAAGCTCTCGACTTCTCAGGTTGTAGTGTCTAGGAAAAAAAATTAAAAAAGGAATTGTGAGACATTCTTCTATAGTCACAAACACAAATTAATAGTGTTTGATCACACATACATAAAAAAGTTATTTATTGAAATACTAAATTATTTTATTTTCAATTTTTTTTATTGTTAAAAATAAAATTAATATGTGTGCCCAAACACTATTCATTTTGTACATGTGACTATAAAAGAATTCCTCTAGTATATTGTTTATAAAATTTGTCTGAGAAAATATGAATCAATTAATGTTTTTTTTTTGTGTATGAATGAATTAATGTTTTTTGTTATTAAAAATTAAATGATATCCATTCATTTAAATTGATATTGTAATCGGATACAATACAAATGTAGTAAAAACAAAGATATTCATATGAGCATTGGTTCTGTGAGGACTGCACTTGAAGAGTCTGCTGCAAGCAGATTGCAAAAATATGGGGGACCAGATAATAAAGAATTGCTTCAGAGGTGAAATGATTTCTTCAACTTGATTATCTTTTTCATAGGTTGAGAATTACTCGTGTAGAACTTGTTACGAAATTGTTGAAGATTTGTTGAACCATATGTAAATCCAATTGGGTGAATTCTTTGTTGTTGTTAACTAGCAAGCTTTGATGTAGGTTTACTTCACATTTTAGAGATGAAATCAAAATACCTCGTGGGTCTGTAATTCATCTCACAAGTAAGATATCCTTCCCTATATTTGCATTTCCATTTTCTCAACTTTCAGAATTATGCTGCATTACATGCATAATCTTTTTTTGTGCTTCATGAGCTAGTCATATAACTCCTATGTAGGTCAATCTTAGATTTATATGTGGGCGAGGAACCATTTGAGAAACAAGCCAAAGAAGAAATAGAGCTCAACATGGCTTAGACTGCTAAAAAAAATCCTTTGTTTGCTAATTCCATGCCTCTAGTAACTTTGTTCAATATCGTGTAAGTGATTCATATCTCATACACTTGCAATTTTTTGAGCTTTGACAATAAATTGTCACTCATTTCTTTTTTGCCCCACTCATAAACGTAACATTTTGTGACCAAAGTCAAGAAGATTTACTTTGTCGAGGAGACTAATTTGCGATCCTTATAGTGAGCGCTGAACATTTTCATCACCATCCATTCCAATTGAATGGGAATTACCAGTTGAAATCCCCTTTTATGTACGGTTCATTAAATGTGAGATGATAAAAGAGGATTTCGATTAGAAATTCTCACTCAATTGGCAGAGATAATGAAAAAACACTCCTAGAGTGTTAATTTTCCTAGAGATGACGAAGGAACAAACAAAGAATAATCATTGTGGACACAGGAAGAACTCCTTTAGAAAATGAAAGTTTGGATCATTGAGAGATAATTCCCTTCCGTTAAATGTCTTCTCAATAGAGAGACGATTGAAGTTGGAGAAACGGGATCTAGTACACTAACTTTGAAAACTCAAAACCCTTTGAAGCAATACAACAAACTCAAAACCCAATCAGAAATTTCAGCACTTAATATTGTTTAAGAAAACATTTTGTTTCCCTTTGGTTTCATTGCATTCTCTAATACAGAAACAAAATGATTGTCCATTTGACATCAAACATAGGATATCCAATCTTGGTTATTTAAAGTTTAAATCCAAACAAGTCTAGAAGAAAAATAACATGGTAAAATAATGAACCATGACACCTGTTTCGAAACATTACTAGTTGCTACTAGTTGTTTCAGATAACTTTTTGAAAGAGAACTTTATCAATATGAGAGTAAATGGTCTCTGCGTCACAGTATGCTTCATAGTAAAAACTCTTGGCCACCGCAAGGAATGAATTCTTGATATTCGAATGCAAGCCATCTGGAGAATTTTGAAGCACCAATTGCACAAGTTCTTGCATTTCTGACTCTATCTCCGGTGTATTGATACTAGCATGTCCCTGACAATAACATAAATGTACAAAAATTCAGGATCTAAATGTTGGAGTCTTGAATTTATCAACTTATTCATGCAACTTAGTGCATGTTTGTAATTACAGCGAGTTTGGCAAAATCATGGTCACACATTGATTTCGTTAAAGTTCCAAAATATAATATTTGCCAAAACTACGGTAGCAAACTATGAATCAGAAAACTGATTGTCGGTCCAAACATGCACTTCTAAGCATAAAAACTAGTGTTCATTACTAACCTTGTTGATTTGGTAATTACGGAGGCGAGTGCAGATTTTGTTTGTGGCTTCAAGTAGATTCTGGTACTCAGGGTTGAGCTGTACTTCTTTCGACCAATATCCAGCGGTTAAATTTATGATTTGCACAAGTAATTCAGCTTCTCTTTTGGATCTATTTCCTTCATATTGCCAGCTTGAGAACCACCTTTGCCACTGATCAAAAAACAAAATGAAAAGCTTTAGGAAAAAATTCTAAAGTTCTTCCTATTTGCCATTCTTTTACATGTTTCATTTAACTGAAACTTGGCTCTAGCTGTGTTCAAACGAAGTTACGTTTTGAAATGAGTATATATAAAGTTACAAGTCTCAAAAGGATTTCTACTCACCATTTAATTCAAATAATGAGAATTTTCCTGGTTCTGATGCGTAAACATTTGGAGGCCAAGGTGATCAAGGGTTGTCAGCAAAATTCCTACGAGTTTCTCCTCTCTCTTGTTCATGTCTAACCCCCTGCAACAAATTACACATGCATGTTTAAAACACATTTTGTTGCATCAGTGGTGAAATTTAATGTCTATAGAGATCTATTTAACTAGATATGCCTGATATATGGTAACTACTAACTTCATGAATTAGACTCGAGTCAAATTCTAAGACACAAATTAATAAGTATACACAATAATTGTTAGAAAGATAAAGAGTATACGAAAGATATGTTGTTTACTTTATTGAGTAGTCTCCTCCATTAATGCATTTATTGAACTGATCTACGAAAGCACTCTTATATTCCTCATCTTTGAAATTCGACTCCAGTATCTGCAGCAAAGCTGTTGTTTTAGCCCATGCAAGTCTCTCTAGAGACCTCTTGGGCTCAAATATGCTAGCTGCTGCTACGTAATAAGCAATCAGGAGACTCTTTTTGCTCAATCCAAACCCTTCTAGGTCATTAGTTATTGCTTTCATTGAGTGAAGCATGTTAGAGAGTGTTTTGTGGTTATTACTCTTACATTTTGATTTCTTCTTCCCATTCATTATAATGCATTGCTTGACAATTGTTGTAATCTAACTCTGCAAGCTCCAGGTAAACATCATTGTTCACGTACGGCATTCTATCAAAATTGAGTAATTTCATTTGTTAGTAAGTGAATTCACATAAATATCTCTTAACACATGCCTTCATGAAACAAAATTCAGGACTAAATTTGTACTGAAATTCAACTTTTATAAGAAAAATAGAAGCATATAGTATTAAACTCTAAATCAATAAATCTTTTTGACAGTGAAGACTCTAGTACTTAGTTCTAAGCTATTAAGTAAAGGTGAAATTGTTCTGCAGTAAATGATCTGAGCCATGTAAAGGGTCTTGCCGATCCAAACATCATTTGCACCACCGTATTGTTCAAGGTAAAATCTCGTCTCCAATCTGGGTAAGCTAGCATACCATGGCACATCCAGAGCATAATCCACCTGAAAACTGACCTCGTCTAGAAGTATACATGCAGACGCCAGAAAAACGCAATTTTCTTTGGATTCACCCATCCAGACGTGAGAAAAACTTTTTTCCGTCTGAATGTGTACTTCCGATGGATTTGGATTTTAAGAATGATGGGGAAAGATGCTCCCGTAAAATTTTAGATCAGTAGGAATGAAATTAGAACTCACCTCGCGTGGTAAATCTTTGGTTATGATCCATTTATCTAGGAGTTCATTAGCAGCACGTTTCTTTGTTAAATATTTGGCCGAGAAATTCTTGGCATCCTCAAGAATCTTCTCTTCTTGAAATAGCACTTGCGAAGCTCTATATAGATTGAACATGCCGGTAACAGCTTGATTTAGCTGTCCGGCAAAGCAAAAGAATTCACCACTTTTCTCAAAATGCTTGAACACATCTGCCAATTAACAATCAAACTTAAACATTTATTTATCCATTTGTGAAGATCTTATATAACTCTAGCAAGCAATATCAGAAGCAAGGAATTTAAAAAAAATCATCAACTTTTGTGTTATGTAGTATGAAAAACTTACTCCAATTTGATTAATTCACTTTATCGTCATAGTGAAGTACTAATTAATATCAAATATTGACGAAAATATTAATGATTGATATTATGCATGCATGCATACATAATAAATTATGATCAAATTGAAATATCAATTACCTTTATTTTTCATTTTACTCTTATAATGTGGTGAAATCTTTCAACTTACCGGGTGAAACTTCGTGGCCATGCAACCTAAGCAGTCTAAACCCCATTGTTGTGTCATCTATATCTTGAACCTCTGAATTTCTTGCCCAAAAAATACCTTCCTCAGTCCAATATCTAAAAAAATTAAATTACATTTATCAAGTGAATAATCATATAGAAGACAATGCAGGTATGTTTTCTAATGTTCACACTTCTTTTTTTGTTCTTTCAAGTATTTGTAAATTGTAAATCAACTTATCATGTGTGTACCTTGACACATAATTCACAGATTCTTTGATCTCTTGTCGAAAATATCTAGAAATTCCAAGGCGTTCTAGTCGATCCACAACCCACATGTGTTCAAATAAGTCCACAGGAAATACATTTGGAACTGACAAAATATACAAATAAATAAGTTAATAAATACTCCATGCAGACTAATTGAACACATTAAGAAAAGTGGTCAAATTTGATTTTATTAGAGAAATAAGCATTTGGCAAGAAAATTTTACGTCCTCCATTGAACTTGTTGACAACTTTGTCCAAGTAGTGGAGAGCATTTTCATCTTTGGTTTTCATATGAGCAAAAGCTGTGGATGATGGAGAGAACAAGAATGACCCATCTTGGGACTGCAATTTCAGAATTTGTTTCCAATCCAAATTCTGCATTCCCTCTAAACTGTGTAGCAATGTTGTTGGCACCATGGGCAGCACCTCTCTTGGTATTCTGTTATCACATATATGTTATTGTTTACGGATTATAATAACTGCGACGCTAATAGTTATTTTACAAATGTCTCATAAAATTTGAACTATATTCATTGAGGCTACATAGTCAAACTTTTAATACTGAGTACATACTTTTTGAGCTTTTCGTCTCTCATTTTCAAATATTTCTTTCAAGATAGGACAATCATCGGGCACTTCAATATTCAAACTTCGAGCTATATTGAGAAGCGAAGGAAAAGCAACTTCAAAAAAAAATTGCATACCTGTAATATGATTAATTTCAAAGATAAATATATTTTTATTTGTATAAATTGGTAAAACCAGATTTTTAATCTCTATAAAAAGTTGGTAGAAACTTGATTTTAATATAATAAAAATATTGTTTTTACTTTTTAGCCCTAGAACTAAAGACTTATAATGTTTCCATATTATGTATAGAATTACCCTTTTGACACATTTGAGGGTGCATATTCCATGATCTCAAGGCAATAACACAAGCCAAAGTGTTGAGAATCCTATCATGGGCCACAAATAATTCATCTCCCCATGAACCATCAGGAAGCTGATTATTGACAATCCATTGAAGAGAAGATGGAAACTGTGGTGTATTTTCATCATCAACATTTTTTATGAGAGCAACCCAAGCTGTGTCATATGCTGATATGCTTATCTCTCCATCTTCCATCAACCCTAACATCAATTTCATTGCATTTATACGCTTCCTAATCTCCTTTGTCAGCAAAACCTTCAAAGTAAATTGATAGGTAAGTACATTTAGCTTCCTTGATTTTATGTCATAATTAAAATACTAGTTTGCCTCTAATTACTATGATCATCCCCTCACAAAAGAATTAATGTTGGAGAATTTTTGAAGTAATAAAATTAAATATGCGAGTATGAAAGAAAACTAATATTACCACACGACTAAAATAAGAGATTAAAAAAGAAAAACTAAATACACAATATTTACGTGAAAAACACTTAACAAACAAGGGAAAAATCATGTAGGGCATGAGTAGAAATTTTTTTCTATGTTGCATTATCTATTTACGAGGCACCAATTGGTTTACCCCAACTACTTCATTTATAACATCGTATGTATCTTTCACAATTTCTTTTCCACAAAAGTGGCTTTATCATTAATAATCCCACGTTTAAAGCTATTTTTGTCAGATTTCAAAATCTTTCTGTATTTTGTTAACTTCTTATTGCTACATTTTTAATATGTCATATGAGGATCGAAATCATATAAACTTATCCGTATTAATTGACTTTGTCATCATAGATAATATTTATTGCGAACCAATTGCATGTTCACACTTCCTTCCTCTACTACTTCGCAAATGTGATATTGTACACATATGCTTTGTTCTAAAATGAAAGGTTGTACCTCTATAGCTCTATAGTCCCAATTGAACTAAGGGAGATAGTGTGAATACTACAATTAAGAAAGTAAGGGAGATTAGTCGCATCTGTTCCATCTCATCATCTTCACATCTTCAACTTCACTTCTCCATTGTTTTCTACCCATTAGTAGATTTGTAGCATTAGGCATAGCCGAACTTATGCTTTTTAAATCACTAGGTGGGTGTTATATTTTTGGCCTATTAGATCCATTGTTGTTTAGCTCATTTAGTTTTAATGACTTTAAACTTTATCTTTGCTCTTATGGTATATTTTAAGCTTGTTATGCGTTGAACTTCTTATTTCAAAAAAATGAGTTGAACTTCTTATGTGTTGAATTGGTAATGTAATTGTTGGCTTAACAATGATATAAGGTGTTTGGAATTTTTAATCCTTGCATGTTTATGCAATATATTTATGCCGATTTTTGTCAACTAAAGTTAAAATGCTAGTTCATTAAATATTGAAAGAGTTTAATTCATTAAAATCAAGGGGGCAATATGATATATTTTTTATTTATTTCTTTTCTTTTAAATTAAGGTTTAAATTTTTAGAAATAATTATTTAGATTTGATTTAATATTCATTATTTATTATCTTAAGATGATATTAGGTTTTATGTGTTAGTGTATGATGAGTTTATTGTAGCAAGAGCTCTGTTCTATATATTGTAATTTGCTTCATACGAGGGGTACACATTTTGATCAAGTGAAAATCGAGAGTTTATTCAATTGCGACATTTTTCACAAATCCAACTTTATGACTCCTTATTTGTGTGTATTCACGTGATTTGTTAATTGACGTAGATTCACTCATTCGAATAATGTAAACCATGATATTTAAAAATATTATATTGTAAAGTGACTTGACCTCATAAAAATTTATTAAAAGAATCTTGTATCATCTTTAATGTCTTACTTTTATTTGCACATGACAAAATGGAATATGTCATTGCTTGGTGTAAAATGGAATATGTCATTTGATCTTCTTTTTATTTCAACTAGACAATTATCTTTCCACTTTCCTAAAAAAAATTATTTTATTGTAATAAAATTTATAGTAACAAGAATAATTATTTTATGTTGTAAAAGACTAAACAACTATGATAGTTGCAACCACAAAACATACTGAAAATTTTCTTATAAATTCGACAAATTACCAATTTGTTGGAGCGGAACAACTACCGTAAATCAATGGATTTCTCTCTAAATCTAATGATAGAAAAATAAAATTTTCTCTTAAAAGTAAGAGAATACTAACAATAGGAGAAACCTATATAATAGCAGAATGCATCCCATACATGAAATATACAAGAAAAAGTAGATCTCGTCGCATCTATAGCTCTACATGTTTGGTCTATTAGGTCCATTGTTTTTTAGCTCATTTTTAGTTTTTAATGAATATGAATTTTATCTTTGCTATTATGGTATATTTTGAGCTTGGTATGACTTTAAATTTTATGTTGTTATGTGTTGAATTGATAAAGTAATTGTTGGTTTAATAATGATATGAGGTGTTTGGAATTTTAATCCTTGTATGCAATATATTTGTGCCGATTTTGGTCTACTAATTTAAAATGGTAATTCATTAACGAGTTTAATTCATTAAAAGCAAGAGATAAATATGATAGATTACAATATGATATATTTTTCATTTATTTCCTTTCTTTTAAATAAGGTTTACTAAAAATTTATTAGAAATTATTATTTAGATTTGATTTAATATTTATTATTTCAAATCTTAAGATAATATTAGGTTTGATTTTCTTGTTAAAAAAAAATGTTAGGTTTGATTTTAATGTGTTAGTGCCCGATGAGTTTATTTTAGCAAGAGCTCTATATATTGTAATTTGCTTTATACAACGGAACACCTTTTAATCAAGTGAAAGTCAAGAGTTTTTTCTTTTTGGTTCATGAAACAGTATTTTTCTAGCTATTAGCTTTTCATGGCACCAATCCTCAACTTATCAATTTGAACCACCATAAATGATTGTAGCATCTTGCCGGATTATCAATTGAATCCTTTTCGATTGTAACAACTTTCACAAATCCACCTCCGTGACTCCTAATTTATAGCTATTCACGTGATTCGTTATTCACGTGAATTTGGTCATTCGAATAATGTAAAACATGATATTTAAGAATATTATATTGTAAAGTGACTTGACCTCGTAAAAATTTATTAAAAGAATAAAAAATTTCTTTCATTCTAATACGCTTTATAGTATCATTAATAATTATTTTATGTTGTGAAAGACTAGACAACTATGCTAGTTGCAACAACAAAACATCCTGATAATTTTCTTATAAATTAAACAAATTACCAATTTGTTGGTGCGAAACAACTACCATAAACCAATGGACTTCCCTCTAAATCTAATGATAGAAAAATAAAAATTCTCTTGAAAGTAAGATAATACTAACAATAGGAGAAATCAAAGAGGAGAGTTTATCTTATACATGAAATATGAAAGAAAAAGTAGACCAGGGACGCCAACTTTTGACTTGCTACAAAAGTGGTTTCAGTGTGAATCTAAAGTAATTCATTTATGTTTTATTTGATGAGTTGAATGCAAATCAAAGTGATAGATTTCTAGTCCTCCCGAAATATCTTATATTGAACTTGACTCATCAAGTCATGGTGAGTAGAAATTTTATTTACACAAGATATATTTCGGGTCTCCATAATGAGTTTTTAAGTATAACAAAAAAAAACTTTTATAAATATGAAAAAACTTCATATTGTTAATAAAAGAGATGGGTTAATCACTTTTATAAATATGAAAAAACTTCATATTGTTAATAAAAGAGATGGGTTAATAGTGATAACATACCTGATGAAAAGTTGTGTCCTCTTTCTTATCCGTCTCTAGAGTCTCGATCCATTCAATAGAAGGTACGATATCTTGAGAATCTTCATTAACATATTTGGCTAAATAGAGTCATTACATTAATTTTAATATTGCATTTTAAAAATTAATTACTTCAATGATAATATACATAAATATGAATCTCTTCTCAAAATCCAAGTAAAAAGTATATCACCTTGAGAGCGGGATGATTCGGAGGGGATGTATACCTATACAAATATTTAGTAAATTAATCACTAAAAATTTAAAATATATATTTTATTATATGAAAAATTTAATGAGAAAAATAATAATTAGAGGTCAATATCATCTTTTTTTCCTTAAGTTCCTAATGCAACATATGTGTTAGATGAGAGAGAAGATGAATAATATAAAGCTAAAATATAATGATGGATTGAGATGCAAATGTATTGAAATTGAGATGTATATATAGACATTCAATCCTTATAGGCGGTCATACATAAATATATATTTTTTATATCATATTTGTACAATATTTGAGTCATATGAATACAAACATTTTTTGTTCTTATAATTGAGTTTGAATTAGTGTGATTTTGCCGACAAAAGTGTTTAGGATAATATAGACCACAAATTATTAACAAACAATAACTTCTTCAGACAAATTTCGTAGTTTGATTATTGCAAAAAAAAAAAAAAAATTGTTGTTGGATTAGTTTAACTGTAAGGGTATATATTATTAACCATCAAATTAATCCAATTATCATTTTTTGACATGGAGACCAAAGAGGTTGATGAGTGTTAATCAATGCCAAGAAAATATGTTGTATACACCATATTAAACTATAAAAAAGGATAGGATTATATCACCTCTAATATAAAAACATTAATTTATTTTTAAATATCTAACAAAGACAAATCGTTGAAAATACTAATTTAATATAAGATTGAAAAGAAAGACATATATACTAATGTACCTCTCAAAGAATGATATG
>Ga0099826_10003241_pt1 | contig 10971 bp, 4 predicted proteins | sample Mtrugardesep15_FD_76830 | JGI IMG/M metagenome (GOLD analysis project Ga0099826, IMG submission 76830) | Root nodule microbial communities of legume samples collected from California, USA - M. trunc garden sep15 | ecosystem: Host-associated > Plants > Roots > Nodule | place: USA: California...
AAAAAGAAGGAATTTGATAAAAATGATACGAAACTACCGATTAGAACTGAGACGGATCAGATTCTGAAACTTGGTAGAAAGGACCTTCATCCGGGTAAGGTTGAAGCAGATAAGAATGAAAAGCACGAGGAAGAAGAGGAAGATGAACATATTGTAGACAATATGCAAAATAAACGTGAACACGATAAACAACAACAAGAAGGAGAAGAAGGAAACAAGCACGAAACTGAAGAAGAAAGTGAAGACAATGTGCATGAAGGGAGAGAAGAACAGGATGAAGAAGAAAATAAGCACGGAACAGAAGAGCAGGAGGAAAATGAAAGCAAAAGTGAAGAGGTGGAAGATGAAGGAGGAGATGTTGAGATAGATGAAAATGATCACGAGAAATCAGAGGCAGATAATGATCGTGATGATGAGGTCGTGGATGAAGAGAAAGACAAAGAAGAAGAGGGTGATGATGAGACGGAGAATGAAGACAAGGAGGATGAGGAAAAGGGGGGTTTAGTTGAAAACCACGACAATCATGAAGCTCGGGAAGAACATTACAAGGCTGATGATGCCTCTAGTGCTGTGGCACATGATACTCATGAAACTAGCACTGAAACAGGTAATTTGGAACACTCTGATCTAAGCCTACAAAATACCAGAAAACCTGAAAACGAAACAACTCATCATTCTGATGAAGGTAACAGGAGTCAAAGTGATTCTGATTTGAAGGTTACAGAAGGTGAATTGACAGATGGAATTTCTTCAAATGCAACTGCTGGTAAAGAGACTGGAAATGACAGTTTGTCTAATGAAACGGCCAAAACAAACCCCGATAGCCAATTGGATTTAAGCAGTAATCTGACAGCAGTGATCACTGAAGCAAACAGTAACTCGACAGGCACTGGTGATGACACGTCAAGTTCATCTGGACAGATTAAAGCGGTGATCTTATCCGAGTCTGATCATGCTCAAAATGCGACAGTTAATACAACAATTACTGGAGATATAAAGCAAACAGATGGATTAGAGCAGAGTGGCAGTAAAATTTCCGAAGGAAACCTACCTGGTAATGATTCAATTGTTTCTGTTAAACCTGAAAATGGAGTGGCAGCTCCTGAAAAATCTTCGACTCTTGGGGCTAGTGCATTAGAGAAGACGATCGGATTTGTAGCTTCAAATGTAACTGATAACATGTCTACTAATTTGGATATAAATGCGAGGTCTGATGCCACGGAAAGTGACAAATCCAAAGGCAGCACTGAAACTAGTGAAGCAAATGAAGCTCAGAATATTGATGCTACTGAGGAGGAGATGTTCAAGGGTGATACTCAAACAGGTGAAACCGATGAAAAATTAGACGCTTCCTCTGTCACTGAAATTTTAGATTCAGTTGAACACGACACTATTGATTCTTCGGATACTCAAAACATACACGAGGATATGGCAAAGGCTCGAACTGATCTTGACACGTTGCCGGATATTAGAAATGAAGGAAATGACAGTGATGAAAATGCAGCAGAGTGAATTTAGAAGATGGTCATTGGAATATTGAAAATTGTTTTTTCAGTTTTTCTTCTGACCCTTGGTGTTTATATGATAGATCCATCCACCTAGTTATAGAGAACCTTTTGCTTGATTCAAAAATGGGTCAAGACAAATCTTCAAAGGTACATATGGTGTGGATATTTTTATGATTATGTCAGGGTCTGAATATGTATAATTTATTTCTACCTCCCACTTTCTGCTACTATTGCTTCCTTTATTTTTATTCTAACTTCTTATTCTTTCCGTCTCCCTTTACAAGAGTATGGAGTAGTATATTAGGGTGTTAACACATATATTTTTGAATAAAAGGGAGTTTATATATTAACTGATTGAAAATTTTAAAATGTCCTATTGCAGATAATAATGTGGAGTAACAAATGAGAAAATGTAAATGTGATCTTAAACATTCAGCCAAAAAAAAAAGGGGTGATATTTTAGACTAAATTGATTGTTCACAATACATACAATTTTTTTCCGAAGGACTGGGTGTAGTAGCAAACATTTAGGTGTTAGTAGTTCCTTTATTTATATCTTTTTTTCTTTCTTTTCAGTCATGTAGTTTTGATTTGGGCCTACATATATATCGTTTTCTAAACGGATTCATGCTCTTTACTCAAACAGTTTCACTCATTCCCAAAGTAATTATCGAAAATGCCCCGGCGCAAGTTAACTTGCTCAGCCTGAGTTAACTCACGCAGCGTGAGTTAACTCACGCTAGTACAAATCTCATTTACTCTCAGCATGAGTTAACTCACGCTAGTGCAAATCTCAGCGTGAGTTAACTCACACTAGTGTAAATCTCTGCGTGAGTTAACTCACGTAAAGTTGACATTAACGTGAGTTAACATATGTAAGGGCATTTTGGTTATTTACTTTGGGAATGAGCAAATCTATTTGGGTAAAGAGCAGAATTCTTCTAAACGTGGCTTGATAGATAACTAAATGAAGCACCAATGAAAGCTTTGAATGGTTGCTTTTTTAGCCCCCAAATTTGTTCACAAATCATGTGAAACAACCTTCTTTAGTAATCTACCGAAGCCTTTTAAAACGCAAAAATGCCTTTTGGTAGTTACAGACCGAACGGTTTGAGCAATTGTGGGGGGCTAAAAGTGCAAAATTCAAAGCTTCATTTGTTGTCTTTCTGAATCTCTTTTGGACAGTTGAGGGTTTGAGTCCAAAGAAAAAAGTTTGTCAAAAAAACAAAGTTTAAAGAAAAAAAAGTAAACCATGAAGCCAAACGAACACTCCTGAACATACAAGCCTTATAAACTTCATCAAATACGAAAGAATAGGGCTCATTACAAGGAAACTTCACATTAGAGCAACCGAAAGAACTCAAAGAAAGCTATAATTAGCTAGCTAGTATGTACATAGATTCTCCTCCACCAAGTATGACGAATCAGGACTTGTCAATCCAAAACAAAACGATCGCGAATACATTTCCCAACTAATGATGATATCCATCATGTTAGATTCAAACATGAGAAGATTCAAATATGCTATGAAGCTGTAAAACCATTCATAATTAATCTGTGGGTATATCGATACATTATAAAATTCTAATTTTTTTTTTCTTCATATTCTATTACATTGATTTAATATCTTATTTTATATTTGTATCTCCGTTTCTATTACATCACCAATCTATCAATTTATCATATGTCACCGACTCTTATCTCGTTTCCTCTCAAGATATATACATCTAACGAGATGTAAGACAAACATTTTTCATAATAGAATGTCAAATTAATCATTTAAGTATTAAAAAAACCACAGAATTCATTAAAAATTGAACAAAATAAAAAGATAAACCTAATCATTTAGAATTCCTTTCACATCAAATTTATCATTAATATTGCATAGTTGGAACACGATAATTTGTGTGATAAGAGCAGTTTTTTTTTTTACTTATAGATATCAATCGAATTCGGCACATTGAAATTTTTTAATACTGGCACACTATATATCAACCACAAATCATGTTCATCTTCAATGAATTTTTTTTTAAGAAATAATGTGAAGATCTTGACAATTGTTCTCAATATTATCAATAGTCAAGATTTTCCATTGATCTTTACCATTGCTCTCAATATTATCAATTGTCAAGATTTTCTATTAATCTTGACCATTGCTACTATGAAGATGATTAATCAAGATCTTTACATTATTTGGCCATTGCTAATGTCTTTACATTATTTTCTCAAGTTTTTTTTTTTTTTAATTGAGAGAATAAATTTCCATCAACCATTTATGCTAGACCAACCCAATAGCATAGGAGTCTGTTTATTTAAGCTAGAACATTGACATCAAAGACTACATCAACTATAAATAAATTTGTTGCAACGTATACGACAAGTTTCTCATAATGAAGCAGATGCAGATGTGCTTATTACAAATACTTTTAAAGTTTCATTAGTTATCCTTATTCTCAAATAGACACAGATTAACATATACAGAGTAAAAAAGCAGAAGCAACATGACTAATATTCTTTTTGTTGGTGTGAACATGACTACTATAGTATAGCAATAACAGTTCTTGACGTGCTTCTTCTGTCTGAAAAAGAAAAAAATCATCAATCTCGGATGAGATATTTAATTAAATGATTAAGGAGAATTATAAAATTATAAACCTAGTAAATTAACTTAGGTTTTAAGATTTCATTGTAACTATTAAGAAGACTCAAGTCCCAATTGAACTGAAAAGAAACAAGACATGAAAAGAGTTTGAAGAATATGAGACTTCTCACCTTAACAGTACTTCAAGAAAAGTGTTGGGAATCATGAGTGATGTGAAGCCGATTTTGCTTTAGGTTTGATAGAATTGGTAAGTTTCAAACCTCAAATTACAGCTTGCTCTAAAAATTCTAGCACCAATCTTGTTGGTACACCAATTGGGGACTTCAGCAATAGATTCACTCAAACAATCATCACACTGTGAAACCGACAAATCAGGTGTACACTGAACAAGACCATATATTGTTTGATCACTACTAGGACCAGGTAAAGTTTTTACAGCATACTTACGATGTGAGTCACCATTTATAGCCTTGTTTTTTAAATCATTCAACAATTGTTTTACCACACTATTGAATTGATCTGCCAAAGTTGCATTCTTCACGTTGCTCCAACATATAGCAGGCCACATTTCGCGGAGGCCTAATATAGAACGGTCTGAATAACGCAACATGCATTTCTGATCAGCCTCGTACCATCCAATTGCTTCTTTTTTGTTTGGACATGCTTCTGTTAGATAGGATTTTGAAGTAACGAGACATTTGCGACAATCTTCAGGATTAATGTCTCCTCTGCATATTCCAATGAGGTTTACTTTGTCATTGTTTTGGCCGTAATTTGTATTGTAGAAACCGTAGTTAATTTTTGAGTTGAAAGTGAGGTAGATAAAAGCGATTTTGAGGTTGTTGTGGTAGGTATCACCGGTTATGTAGTTACCTCTATCGTTATTTTTGTCACATATATAGGTGAACTTGCCATCTGCGTTTACTTTAGATGTTAAAAGGATTATGAGAAGGAGGAAGGAATATGGGCTTACAGAAATAGTAGCCATGTACATCGTAGTTTGAGGAACAATTTCAATGGGATGATTGAAGGTTTTGATATATAAATGAGCTTTTATAGGCAAAATGAAGTGTCCTTTCTTTTGTAAAAAAATGAAAATAAAAATAATGTGTCCTTTCATGGCCATGCTTGATGTAAATGTGCAATTTTTATATTTATATTTAGGGATTGGATCAATGAATTCTGCAAAAAGCAGATCATGAATATTGTTAATTTTGTGATTGAGATCATCTCCATTTAATTTAATGAAAAGATGTTTATTTAGAGAGAAATAGACACCATGAGTATAATAATATTATTATATATCTTTTTGTTTATCTTTTTAAATTGAAGTGTTCATTTAATAAAGATGATCATATTCCTTCATTTTAGGTTGAAAAAATGACAGGAATACCACCTATATAAGTTGAATTGTGTTTGTAGTGGTAAAAAAAGTTAATCAAGTTGATAAAAAAATACCCACTTATAACCAACACACATTAGATCTAATAGAAGGATGACAAGTTTGTTAGGTCAATCTTGTTTAATTCACCATTTTAGATGTAATAAATTGAATTTTTAAAACCGAACACTTAAATTGGTATGTCTCGTTTAATCCGCTCAAAAAGTTGGACGATGATGGGAAAGTTGATATGTCTTGTCACTTTACGAAATTCTTTTATTCTTCACTTGTTCTGCTAGAAATTTGTTGTGACTAAAACTACACTAAACATGCATTAGATCCGCCCATGACTCTAGCCAAGAGATATATATTCATATTTAAAATCGGCACATTTTAAATATGATTACTTCATGTCGAAGAAACCCATTGAAAAAGAAAATCCATTATTTTGTTTTTTTTTTTTCTGAAGAAAATCCATTTCATTGTTTTTATTTCTTAAAATCAGAGTTTCTCTAACCAAACTCATCTAATTTTTATATATACACACAAAAATTAATATCTTTTCTTTAAGGGAAAAATTAACATCGTCTTAGTGGCCGAACTCTTGCAATCAAAGTACTTCATAATGTCATGTAGTGACCAATTAATATATGGTCAACCGGTGCACCATCAAGTCAATGTGTACTCATAACAAACTCTAAATCTTCCTTAAACAAAACAAATTCTAATCTAAAGTCTAACACTACTGCCAAAGTTACTTTTTGAGCACTCCAACTCCATAACAATTTCTTTTTGACTCTCACTCTTTGGTATTAAAAATGAGAGAAAAAAAAATACCAAAAACATAATAGTGAAAAAAATGACACAGACTCAATATGAGATAGAGATAGTAAAAATCAAATTAGCAAGTGTCAAGTGACTACACACAAAACCAAAAGAAGAAAATTAATCAACACCCTCTTATAAAATATAAAATAACATAAAAGTTGAAGCTAATTCTATATTCATGGCAATAGAAATGAGTTTGTCCTATAATAATACTTAACTAATTTTAGTAAAAAGATATAATTAGTTACAAGTGCACCATTAGATAGTGATCCACCATCCATTTTCTTGTCCACTAACTATGATAATAATTTCTTCTTTTTTTCTTCTCATATTCTAAATGGATATTTTCTCCCACCAAGCGGTGATTATTCAAACGTTCAAACACATGACCAATACTTTGTTGATACGACCGTGCTAATTGGAGTTACCACCATCGGGTCTAGTTCAAAATAAATATATCAAATTTCGGTCTACACATATTTTGAAACATTAACGTAATAGTATATGTCATCCTTTCATACAAGGAAACATTGCCAAGTGCACCACTAAGTAAATATATCAAACTTTAAAGTTTTCCAAAACATAAAGTAACAACACTAATCTAAACAGAAGTCAGGCTAAATTAAAGTCTCTACTTGACCAAGCTGGTGCATCTACTTCATATGATAAACTTAATTTTCCATCTTAGCGCATTAGCCCCTGAAAATTATAAAGATGATTATAGTGCTTCAAGTCTAAACATAAGCCAAACTGAACATTGCAGTACCAAAATTTAATCTAAAAAAACGTTGTCTTTTTTAGATTATTTTCTCCCAACATGGGTGACATACAAAGGAAAGAAGGGAAGCTGAGATAAAATTCACCATCATCGCCTTAAACTGCAAAGATGGAATAAAGTGGGTGTAAGTTAGCAACTCATATATGCACCCACTCATTTTTAAAATGACTATTTTAGTAAGTGATAACTAAAAAGTTGTTATTCCTTAAAAAAAAAAAAAACTAAAAAATGGTTAAATACACCCTAAAATGCATGTTGCTAAAATACTTCTTTTTATTTCTTTTGTTTATTGGATAAGAGAGAAGTACAAAAAGTATTTAACCCATGACTTGGGAAAAGTACAAATGTGCCCAACCCCACAAAAAAAAAAATCCCAGACCCTACGTCAAGAAAGAAATTAAACAATGAAGAGGGTTTGTAAACCATTCATATTACAAACATGGTCTCCTTTTTTCTTAGCCAGCGAGAAACAATGGTCAAGAGCGTGTAATTAGAGTGTGATTAACGACTGTGATGATTGTCATGAATGAGGAATCATCTCGTGTTGTAGATTATCCTTCTCGGGTAGTGATTTACACGTTGAAAACTATCAAAAGTGAATCGAGATTAATCTGATTTGATAAATGTAATAATAACCTATGGATTCCTAATAATGTACGTTTGGGTTTTCAAAAGGTATCCATCTTTAGCTTTGGCCATTAATTTTCAGCTTATCCTTTTCATCCTTCAGAGAGACCAATTCAATATTATAGGTCCTTCCCGAATCCTCCTAGCTATTGGGATATTTGTTTGTTGATGAATGCCTAAAGTGAAAGTGTAAAACAAAGGAAAAGAAAAGAAAGAGACAATTGATTTGCATTGTTGTGTTAAGCTTATATACACTCACAAATGCTAACTAATTCTGCTAAAAATTCTCAACTATTAACAAACTTCTCAACTAACTTATAACACAAGTAAACTCTTAACAACTATGAATTATATGTTTTCTCAAATCCAAACACTAGCCACATCATATTTAACTTGAGAATTACACATGACATATGCAGTCAGGTCAGTTAACTTTAGAAATGAACTATGCAACACAATTTGAATTACATACTAAAACAGTTATAAGTTTTCATCCAATGTAACATGTACTCTATAAAATTTCCCTATGCACTGTTCTTATTCTTGCAACCAAGTTGCCACCGTAAAAATTTTGAGCAGCAACGCTCATTTCTTGGAAGTCTGGAAAGTGGATAGCATTCAACCAGCTGAAGGAGCCAAATAATAACACCTAAATTTTAAATAAAATATGAGCTCTTTGAAAGGATGTTATACATTTGTTTAAACACCAGTAAAGCTAAGCTAAAAGGAGTTTGCTCAAGCTAACTTCTGCTCCTTCGTGGAGAAGCCTAGCAAGGGAAGTAAGACTTTTCCAATGGTAATAGATTTCTAATAAAAGACACAAAGACATATGGAGTCAAAACAAAAGGAAGGCGACATGTTCGCTATTTGAGGCATCCTTCAATGATGAATGATTGTTCTGAATAAATTAATTGGTTATAACTGGAAGAGTTTAGATTGGGATCAATATAGTTTTTAGGCTATACAGAGGAAGTTGAAATCTTGCCTATAGGTTTAAGACCTGTTATGGCGGCTACATCGAACAGGGTAATAGCTAGCTCCATAAAGATCAATCTTTTATTTTTGTAAAGAATTCTTTTGGCAGAATCATTTATAATCGATATAAATTGCACATATGCAGTCAGTTTTCCAACATCAAAGAATAAGGTTACAAGGAAAGATTAAACTCAAGTAAGATTGAATATCCAAAGAATCATCAATCTGTATACAACCAACGGTGATTCTCGCTAGTGATTCTCTCCTAAATTAAAAAGAAAATAAAAAATAAAAACGATTTAGTTTGAAATTTCATTTGATTCATTTGACATAGGAACCTGTTTGAGGAAGACAATGGTTTCCACCTGGGGACAATTTTCCAAATAGGAGAGAAAATTCGCTGATAAACCAGATGTGACTGTCAACAGGACATCATCATATACAGTTGTTTCAAGGCTTTCACTCATAATGACGGTAACTATGATAACAAATAGGATGATATAGTTAACTCCTTCTCGGCGGTTAACCTTTGAATTTTATCAAATAAACAAATAGATTCAGACCTGCAAAAAGATAAGCTTCAGACATTCATACCGTTATCTCTTGATTCCATCCACTACACAATCATCTCTATACCTCTGAATCTGATTCATGTAAGAAAAGTCCTTTACTTAGGTAAATTATTGCTTGTCTTAGATTGCATTTTATAAAGGCATGAGGAATAATAGACAATTAAATATCAAAACCAACCGAAATAGAAAACACAATAAACCATCAGAATTTTGTTTGATGAGTGAGTTGAATTTGCACTGATTTTTTGAGCCTACAATAGTAGTAATATTAGAAGTGCAACATATACTTCGAAATGTAAAATCCATAACTACTTGCACTAGAAAAAAATTGGAATGCAATTGCATCATCACGAGATAAAATCATAAAACTAAGAAACAAGAATACACTCCATAACACGACACAATGAACAATACACTTTTAAAATAAAAATAAAAATGATAACTGTGTATGTGCTTGGAGGTTTTAACTTTCATAATCCTTAAACCATAAACGATTATAGCCTAGGCTATAATCTTTTGAAAGCTACTGAAACACTATCATTAATTCACTCTATGAAGCTTGGTTATAAACCTTCTACCCTAGCTAATAGTTAAAGGGAAGGAGGAGACATTTCTAGTGCCATGAAGAGAACAAGTGAATGGTATGCTTCTGGTTTTCTCGAACTCTTATAACGTGTATTTGACAATGCTAATATTTTGGATATGATGATAATTACTGAAAACCTTTGAACTGAACTACTTATTACAGGAATTACTCCCAGGAGATTCCAAGTGATGTCACTAGACAAATTGGTGAAATTTCCTATTCGTCACACAAGGTAGGGAACAAATTCAAATATCAAACTTACAAATCATAATATCATTAAATGGAGAGTAACGATTTCTAGTACTTGGTAATGTTTTTTCAATCAATTCTTTCCACCTTTGTTGATAGTAGAACATTATGATGTCGTTTGATCTATGTAGTTGACTCCACATATAGGTTGTCATGTAATTAGTTTTTTTATTCTTTATTTTTATCTAGAATAGTAACAGTAATAGGACTTAGATTAAGACGCAAGATATAGGTGATATATGTATAGTACTAAAAGTTGTTAATTTGGAAATCAAATTATTGAATTATTTTTCATAACTCTAATGTAATTTGCAGTTTCCATTAATTTCCAATAGTGGACACATGAGGAAGCTCATTTCAGAATCTAGTGATGCTGTTGCTGATGTTCCATTAATTGAACTCATTGACGTCCCTGGTGGATCAGAAGCATTTGAACTAGCAGCAAAGTTCTGTTACGGGATAAACTTTGAAATAAGCGTCGAAAACATCACTAAGCTTTGATGTGTGGCCGAGTATCTCGAAATGGCAGAAGATTATTCGATCGGAAATTTGGTAGGAAGAACCGATTCTTACTTGAATGAAGTTGCACTCAAGAGCATGTTAGGGGTAATATCCATCTTACATACATCAGACACTCTTCTTCCAATTGCAGAGAAAGCAAAATTTGTTAGCAGATGCATAGATGCAATAGCCTATATATGGTAGAAGTGATGGTAGTAGCAATGAAAGAGGGATGAATTCTTCCACTGTTTCTCACCAGAGGCCAGCTGTTGATTGGTGGGGTGAAGATCTAATTGCAATGATGGCCAAAGGGTTTAAAAATTGTGGTATTGGTCCTATTATAATGCTCTATTCACAAAAATCT
>Ga0099826_10003242_pt1 | contig 10971 bp, 7 predicted proteins | sample Mtrugardesep15_FD_76830 | JGI IMG/M metagenome (GOLD analysis project Ga0099826, IMG submission 76830) | Root nodule microbial communities of legume samples collected from California, USA - M. trunc garden sep15 | ecosystem: Host-associated > Plants > Roots > Nodule | place: USA: California...
AGTATGAAAAAAATAATCATTTTACTAAGTAAATATTATATATATTATTGGCCCCTAAAATTTGATTTTTGATCTCTATGAAAATATTAGGCAAAATACATCTTGCAGACCTATAGGGTGCACATATAGGTTGCTTAATTATACCAGTTTGGTCCTTTAAGTTTTAAGTTATAATATGTGTACATTGATACCTTTCTAACAAATTTTATCAATTTTGTAGGGACGAAAATCATATTTATTCCTAAAAGATATATGTATATTACCTGAGTCTTGCTGGCTTCTTTGGCCAAAGATTTGAGTTCCTAATGTAGTGAGGTTCAATTCCTAGGGCAAACATGTTGCACCAATCAAGTTTTTGGTCCTCTGACAAAACAAAAGCTTGTCCATAACCTTGGACTGTTCCTGGAGCCAGAGGGTACTTTTGCTTCTCTTCCAAAGGTAGCATGAAAAACTCCCTACTCATATCCTCTATGTTCTCCATCAGATTAAGGTCAATCTCATGATTAATCACCTAATGACAACACTTAACATTATCAATTTCAATGAACAAGTATGTCTTAAAAAATCTATGATAATCATGTTAAGTTTTACTTGAAAAAGTTGAGCATAGAACTGCTTTAATTTACTTATTTGAGCTTATTTACTACCATAAACACATGCGAGATGGTTTGGACGAATTTATGGAAACAACTTATGACATGTTCGTAAGTTGTTTTCACCTTATTTTCATAAGCTTACCAAGATAGCTTGTGAAAACAGCTTATAACTTATATGAAATCAGTTTGACTTTATTTTATCTTTTGTTATCGAAATAACTTAAGCAAAAGCACTTATATGATAAATGTTTATGCTATAAATGCTTAATTACCTTATTTTTCCAACCAGGACTTAAGTTGGCAAACCTTAACAAATTATAAACAAAATAGTAGCTTAAGAGATTATTAACATTTACCTGAAAAAATCCCCACTCCTCACAAGCAGTTGAAAGCTTGGAAAGTTCATTCAAAACTTCCTCTTTGTTCCCTTTACTAAACTTAGAGAAATCAATGACAGGTATGTCACTGTTTTGTGGGGAAAGAACTGTTTGAATTGTTGGTCTTTCTGTCATGTCTCTTACAAATCTTTGAGGAACTGTCTTTGGCTTAGTTCTTCTTAATTCTTGTACATCATCAATGTGTCCTACATTAATGCTAGAAATTGGTACAGGAGCCATGGAAACAGGAATTGTTTTTGGAACTGATTATTATTATTATATATCTTCACCCTCTCAACTAAGGTTGTATTTATAGTAGAACTCAAACATAGGCTCTTGTGACGTTTACATTAAAATATTCAAAAGAATAATGTTGCATACGCAATACTCTAAGTTATAATTGTCCATTATAGGCACACATGAATTTGGTGAAATCATTATTCTAATAAAATAATGGGTGAATTTTTAAGGGAGTGTGAATCATATGTACATGTAGAATAGTGAATAACTTTAATGCCGCATTTGCGCTTACAACTATATGTTATGATATGATAATTGAGTATTTTAAACGTGTGATCAGACATTTAATTTATAGACAAAAAAAAAAATATTTATTGAGAGAGATCAATCTCTTTACTGTCTTAAGATATCATTTATAGATCTTGACTAAAATTACCCTGAGAAATAATTATTTTTTACTATTTTTACAAAGTGAAATAATTAATCAAACAAATGCATAACACAAAACTATCTTTGTGCAAGACCGTAGTCCCAAAATTACGGTCTTCAGAGCTTCAATCTTTAATTGATGTATATAAAAAATATTTGTTGCAAGAGATTAACCGATTAAATAGGTCTTAAAATATATATAAAATTGAAAAAGACAATCACATAGACATTTTATAGACTTTTAATTTTCACTTAAAGTACCTTTTTGCAAATGGTAAGTGGTGTATAAAACATATGTATTTTCTTTTGCGTGAAACTAAAACTGTCACGGTTTTATATATGTTTTCTTTTTAGATAAATCTCAAACGTTGATTCTTCTAACACATTAAAGTATTATATCTCTTCTGTTAATGATTCATCAAACGGTTGAGATATGATTGGAATGGCCGTGCAAGATCAAGGTTTGTGACATTTTTTTTTTTGGGAAGCAGGTTTGTGAAATAAATAATTAATGATATACCTAACCTAAAACCATCTTTGTGCAATATCATAGCCCAAAACTATGGCATCAGCTTTTTCTCATTTTCCCCCCAACTTGCGTTTTACTTTTTCTCTTAAGTACCCCCTTTTCCCTTGTCTATTACTTTGTTACTATAATATGCATTACATCACCATCCACAACATGAAAAAGGACTTCTAAAAATATCAGGGTCTTATAATGGTATATTGTATTGTAGTTTATTTAAGAACAATGGAATAAGCTTGATAATAATAATAACTAGCGGTACATATTATTCTGCCCTACTTGCTAAGTAGCTAAATATATGTGAGTGGTAAAGTAGGGTCATGCTTAATTGTCCAAAAACAATGCCACCATTTTGAAAACCAAATTTAGTGTTATTTGTCATGATGCTGTTGTCCACCCTCCCATGCTTAAATCGTCCTTTACTTTGTCTTCCAATATGTTTTAGTTTTACTGCTAAGTTGAAACAATAACATCCATAACTTGTAAACCCCCCACAAATTATTTTTTCTCATCTTGGCAATGATACAAATGGAAACAAACAAAATATTATGTGGTCTCTGCTTCTGATTGATATAAAGTACTTAGCACATGCTTGCTACTTACTAGTACTACTATCTAATGTCATGGAAATATCTCAATGCAAAAGAGGTTAAATAATTTTATTTTATTTTTCTATAAATTTGTAAAAAAAAACTTTTTTATATCAATTTAAATTGAGATTACTTAAAAGACGCAGTAGCAAAGACACATACCTAGGTGGGCCACCCACCCCACCAAAAAAATAAATTTTTTATGGAGGGAAACTACTAAAATACCATTGACTTTTAAAAAGTATTACATTTTGATTCACCCTATTCTCTCTCTAAGCACGTGTTATAGTCAGACTTTCACCTCTCCTTTAAGTCAATTATTGATGATTTTAAACCACTCAATACATACAAAATTATTTTAAATTTTTAAGATATGTAGTTTAATTTTTTGACGATCAACTTTATATGTAATGTTGTGACAAAAAAAAAAACTTTATGCTTAATGTTTATTACAACATAAATTGTGTTTCTATGTTATAGTTTATTTTAGTGGTTCATTCATACTTTTTTTTCTGACACTGTCACCGAAGACGCAGAAAAGTAAAATCAAAAAACTACTAACTTTATTTAAGATTTACAATAAAATTTATGTACAACAAAGTAAAACAAATGAAGAACTTTGAAGTTGAATCTAAGCGTTGGGTGCGAGCAGAATTATCTGTGCTAACTCTAATTTTTTGGATAAATATGTGTTTTTTTATTTTGCTGAAGGAGATTAAATATGTTCATTTTAGCCTCACTCCATTTTCCACAATTGACTAGTGTATTGAATTATGAACATGATCTGTGTTCAGCACGCGTAGACACAATAGATTTATAGAAGGTAAATGTTAATTTGTGCCCTCAAGGGCACATGTTTAGAAACTAATTATAGAAATGTACATATTAAAAGTCGTGCAGTCAACTTATTAAAAGTTTAGTTATGATGTTTTCCAATGCATAGTTACTTATTTTGGCTTCCTTAACATGTACCTTTAGGGCACAAGTTAACACGACCCTTTGAAGAATTACGTAAGGTTTGTCTTCCTAGGCCAAATGGATCCATCCACTCACATTTTCTATTTTCTCAAATGAAAGTTTAGTGAATAATTGGGAGAGAAGAGGATAATTGAACAATGAAGAACTTTATATTTAATTGGATAGAGTTCAAATACAAAATGACATCAAATATGGAATGTTATTCCATTTCTTACAAATGCAAGGAAATGAAAGGATAAACCTATAAGGATGGGTAAATAACATAATTAGAGGGGAAGATTGAATTCTAAAAGGGAGAAAGTTCTATTTAATCATTGCATGTACCCTCCTTCCACACAGCCTTGCCTTATATTGCATAGTATTAGTGTATTTTGGGTAAAGAATTTTCACTCTCATCCCTTTTCCATGCTCCTGATTACTTGGATCACTCTCCACATATATTCTTTTCTCGACTGACTCCACTTTGCCAAATATATTGTCACATGTCTTTTGAATTATAACAGAGGACATTTTTTTTAGGTGAAGTATCTCAACTTCTCACCGTTCATCGAATACAATACACCATAATGCCTCAAATTATTAGGAACATCCAAATCGTGTATGTTTTACTTTTTTTAAAGAAAAGTAGTACATACTATTTTTTTTCAGAAAAAGTTTTTTTTGTTGATTCAAAATATTTCCAAAGTCCATTTAAATAATGCGCATAAGTTTGAGTCTATAATAGTGTTATAATACGACTGATGAAATTTGTTATGTGCACAAGTCCAAAGGGAGGATATATACAAAAGATTAGTTTATTGGGTGAAAGAATCCTAGGCTTAAAGTCTTACTTCTTTTTTAAAAAAAAAAAGTCTTACTTCTCAAGTGAAACTCATAAATTTATACTTCTTATGTGAAAGAATCCAATACATGACTCATCAATTATAATAAAATTTGCATGGCAGCTCCTTAATAACAATATTTTGCATTTACGAATCCTATACTTACAAGTCTTACTTCTTATGTGAAACTCTCCAATCATGTGACCAAGAGTAACCAGCAACAACGTAAATGTATTTATACTGAAATCAATTTTGTAGAATCAAGATCATGCAAAATCAAATTTATAAACATACATAATGATTTTTAGCTAAAAGGAATATCAATTAGGTCAAAAGTAACTTAGTACTATGATCATCGAATATGTGCCCTTTGTTTCTAACAACACTGGTTGGAGAAGTGTGTCGACCTCAAAAAGAGAAGGAAAAGATAATAATAATAATAATAATAATAAAATGCAGTCATGAAATTCCGACCCCGGTGGGAATTCTAGAAAAATCATACTAATTTTGCATTTTTTTTTATTTGCAATTATATTATACATATAAAGTATCTATTAACTTTGTCGATAACTAATCTTTGTTTAATACTTCAATTGATCTTCTTTAGAAGAGTCTTATCTCCAAACCACATTTTTCATCTACGAAACTCGAACCGAGACTGTTCTAAATAAATCCAATTTAATTCCACTTAGACCAAAAGTAACATCAGTACTCCAAATGAATTTATTATAGACAATCATATTTTTTATTTTATACGAGAGATTGATTTTACGAGTAGTATCCTTCAAGGCTCCCTTTTTAAATTTTATGAGAGGAGACATAAAGAAGACACTTAAAAATAATACATATTGGTTCTTAGTCATATGTTAGTGGTTGTGGAATCTTTTTAGTTTAAACTTCACTAGGACCAAATCCTTTACTGCGTATGATAATCCCTTGAGTCTAACAAGCATTTGAATGACTTTGTACTGATATTCTGCATCTTTTTAAAAAATCCAAATAAATATGAAATGAGGTTCTACATCCAACTGTCTTATTCTTATATTTTGTTCTCTCTTACTCTTATTTTTCTTGTCAACGGGTCTAACGGTAAAACTTACACACATTAAATATAAAGAGAAAATGTATTGCAAATTCAAACACACGCTTCAATATATCAAATATCCTCTCAATTTATTACCATATGAATTGCACTTATAACTCACGTGGTGAAGCATAAGGATGGTTCCATGTACTAAGCCTTTGGTCATGGTTTCAAATCCTTGTGGGAGAAAGAGATACCACATGGGAGGTGGTCGATATTTCTAAGTGGCTGATTGGTAGCACGGCAAAGTTGTTACCAAAAGAAGAAGAAAAATGACATATTATTCATTTTTAAGGGTTGTTCAAGAGGTGTCAATTTAGAACATCCATATACATGTTATTCATATAGATGGTTTAAATGGTTCTCACATAATACATTATATTACTTTATACTTTTCAATTATTTAAACCACTCAACTATATTTTCTAAATATTCATATCACTCTTCAAAAACTCTAAAATAGGTCTCACTTATCTTACAATATAACACTCATTCTAATTATCAAAGAACATATATATATATATTGTTTTAAAAAAAAGAAGTGTCAGGGAAAAGCTATAAAACACGGTTGCAAATTGCAATGCTGAGATACCGCGCAAAGAAAAGTCACTCTCATAGATAGTACCAAATATCAAAGCCATCCGGACAAAATTTATTGAAAATAGTGATACCACCCAAATGTCACAAGCGATGATCATGCTCTTAGTGGTAAAGTTTAACTTTGTAACTTCAAGAAATGTGGTCCAAATCTCACTTTAAACAGTAGTAAAATGGTCATCAGTGTCGCCGTTATTAATAATAATTGTCCCTTATTCGAATTTAGGTCAATGTAGCATAAAATCAAAACTTTTAATAGTGAAGCTATTTGTGTGATAATATCCCTAAATAAATAAGTTATACTAGTATCTAGAGATGCTACCTATAAGTGTTTATCCTGCCAACAGAAGGGCTTTGAATTTTTAAATGCAGAAGGCTTGAAATTCAAGCATCATATATAGTATGGTTTTATGTACAAATCAATTGGTTCTCACACTATTTTAATTTCACATCAACATCTAACATCTTTTAATTATCCAACCCATTATTTAACCTTTTTTTTTCTTCAAGAAACTCATTATTTAACTTGATACATCTGCAAAATAAACCACAAATTTTGCAGTGGAAAAAAATCTCTATTAAAAAACTTGGAAACTACATTTTCAAATTTAAAAATAGTAAGACAAAAATCGTAAATAGGACCAAATATTTATTGTAGGCCAACCATTATAACACAACTAATGATATTCAACTCTGGAATATAATTTTAACATCGAATTATATTAGATGACATACACCGCACAAGGAAATTAATTTTCTGCAAGGATTTCTATTCATTCAAAAAATTTGATATCATAAACACCAAAGAGTTTATCATTAAAAAATTGGACCTACTATAACTATATCAGTATTCAAAGCCCTCAAAAATGGTTGCTTCCTCCTAACATCTCCATATTCTATTCTTTTTTCTAGGGCTCCAATTAAGTGGAGCAAAGAATGTAGCACTGAACTCTAATGCATTATCCCTTCCCTCTTTCTAACTCATAATATAAGGGTGTTATGCCCCTACTAAGAACCCTTAATTAAAATCTCCTTACAAAATTTTCTGAGCAATCACATTTTTTTTTGTACAAATGTACACAAAGGTAACATATCCCAGCAACCAGCCAACTTAGCAGATTTCCTCTTCCTTTCAGAATGCCATCTCAGTGGAGAAGCACAACTTAGAAAAATACATTATATACACGATGATCAAGTTAATCTCTAGCACCACCAAGACCAGCGCCACTTATGGCTTTTGTCGCATTCCGAACCAGGCGTACAAGCTCATCTACATCCTGGAAGCTGAAATCAATAACCCTCCTAATAGAAGTTATACAGTCCCTATTCCGTGTTTCTTCCATCATCGCATTGGCAGCAACGAATGTGCTCTGACATTTTGTAGCAGCCTCCATTGCAAAATTTATATCCTGAGTCTGCAACATCACAAAAACTATCACCCAATATTCCATAAAATAATATAGATACACGATAAGTCCTTGAGATACGCCTTTAGTGTTCTGTGTCTATAGTGACACTCGATAACTATACATGCTAACTGCACAGTATTGAGGTGAAGCGGGAAGAAGCATGCATTATAAGCTTTTAGTGACATTCAACACTACATGCCTTATTTACTGTCCTAAAACCCTTCAATTCCTGAGAAAGGGGGCTAGTAATCCGGAGTTCAGTAAGGAGGTAAGTTAAGTCTGACTAGTGATTGCTCCAGTCAGATTTGAACTCGGGATCTTCCGAACAATTCGACCTTAAGGTATTAACCACTTGAACCCAACACTACATATCTTTCCTGACAACTATCCTTATTGCTTTTGAGGAATCTCAATTCTCAAGTATTAGCAATGATCTTGCATGCAATAGAAAATTGTCCAAGGATCAATTTTGAACTTCTCATGCATAGCAAAATCAGTTAACAATCAAATCATACTTGTTTTTCTCAAACATTTCATCAAGGAAAGAACTAATGGCAAAAGGCTTGGTTGTTATTGTATTTTATCTAAGAACGGAATTTCCAACTGATATCTTCTATCGATAAACCAAGAAATCCATGGCGCTTCGTGATCAACACAACTAGATAACCTTCCAAATAAAACACGAGATATATAAAAAATTAAACTTACAAAATCAAGAAGCCTGACCAAACTTGGACGAGTTCGAACAGAAATGACATGGTTACTAGCAACATTAGCGTTAGTACCCTTGGGCAAAGTAGCCTTATCCATTGCAATTTGATTGTTTAAGTTATCAACATCAGATGCTGAAGATGAAGGAGATTCACCTAAAAATAAAGCAAAAAACAGTGCACTAATTTTGTTTATTAATTGCTTGAAGATGACAAAACACACAATGCTGACTGATAAGCCTCAATATGCATATATTAACATCAAACTGTGTTTCGTTACCTTGAGAAACCATTTGAAGAGTTGATTGCAACTCACACCTATCTCTGTTTGTACTAGAATGTTTACAGTAAACCACTCTCAAGTATGCCACTTCCATGCATTTATATGCTAAAGCAGCTGCTGCCATTTCTTGACGACTTTCATATTCATGGGCACATGACCTGAAAAACATTACAAGGTATTTTACGAATGAAGGCATGCTAAGACAATAGCTCCAACTCAGACTTTTATGTCATAATGAAACAATTTTATACTACAAGTTGTCAAGACAAACAAATGAAATAACAGCAAGTCTGTGAGAAGTACAAAACAGCAAAAACAATTGACCTAGCAGGCAATTCTATAAAAATTGAGAAAAGCATATTGAAAATGATGATTGGCTTTTGTGATTCCCGAAAACCCCCTCCCTAACCTAAAGATAATGAAAACTAAATACAACTTCACAAGCAATCAATGTAGTTTTACACTCCAGTAATTGTAACAACTAGACAAAGTAGGAGCATTTTGCTAACACAGGATCATGCAACTATTGTTGCCATATATTTTATAGAGCATATTGTCTGCAGAAGCAGAATCCTAAAATACACTAAAAAGGCAGGAGAATACAGTGAGAAAAAGTGACATTCACTACAACAATTAAATATTTAATACAATTTACTATATTCAGCGTATAGGCTTAAATCTATAACTATAACTAGTTAAAATCAATTCTTCTATCACAACCAAATTACTTCCCGCCTTATTCGTCACTTTCAACCTTATTTGTTGACAAACCTTTTTTTTCCAAAATTTACTTTGACCAATAACTGAATTAACCACAAATCTAAGATCATAAAAATGATAAATTTACTTATAGCTTCATAATATTTTCACATACTTGAAAAGTTTGGCTGCAGTGGCATAAATTTGCATTTGACTCATCTCCACCTGCTTGCTAATCTCATTGTGACAACTTTCTACAAGAGATGCTCCATGAAGAAACTTCAAACCAGCTTCAAAGTAGGTCTCATTACTTTCAAAATCAAATCCGGAGTTCTATGAAATAAACAGTATTACATCATCAGTTAGAAAAAGAAAGGTGGTAGATCCAACCAAAGATAAGAAGTTAAATCTTGAAATGATCCAATTAACCTTATAAGTATCTGCTTTGACTTTTAGATTTGTGGCTTCTTCCAGAATGTCAATGGAAGTTTGGTTAGCATTTGTTCTCACAGGACTTGACACAGTGAGTTGTTGACCAGGTGGAACACTTCCAGAACTACAATTAACCAAGACATTGCTGCTAGAATCAGCAGATAATCTCACTAACTTGGTCAAACCACTGTTGCCAGCATGGACTGGATGTTCATTAGACATGTCTCCCTTTTGATACCGAGGTACAGTTAATGTTTCCCTTTTTATTTCAGCATCAGCAGATCCAAGAGCTTTGGATTTCCTGTCTCTTGATTCTGTGCTCACATGATTAACTTTGTTTTGTTCCTCAACATCCTGAGTCACGTTCTGCTGGGAGATAGTCTTTCTAGTACCACCAGTACTATGTTGAGTATCCATCTTCATTGCTGATTTCTCGAAGTTTTTTTGTTTCACCTCAGTTTGCTTTCCAGTTTCGATTGACCCGTGTCTTAAAGTACTCTTCTGACTTATATTGTCAATCTCACATTTAGACATAGGAGAACAGTATTTAGCATCATTTCTTGTCTCGGTATCAAATGAACGATGACTAGGGTCAACTTCTGAATCATGCCTTCCACCGTTCTTGGAATAACAATTCTCTGAAGCCAGAACCTTCATCTTATCTGTACCAACCTGAGAACCGGACCTTCTGTTCATTTCCATGCTGTGCAATGATGTAACCTTGTCAGGTTTCTTCCCAGAAAGTTCGTTCTGGTTGTTCTTGTTTACTTTCTCAGCATGACGCATGCTAGCACAATTGCCATGCTCTTCAACGGGAACACCAAGCAAACGATTACCCTTAATTTCAGAGGAAGTTTTTGCTTGGACCCTAACTTTGTCTTTAGCTTCCTTAATCTGGTACTCTGAAGATAACTTATGTGGCGCAGGATGTGCACTATACAGAATCTTGTCCCTCTTCAACTTTAATGATAACTTCCCCTCCCCATTATTCGCACTTCTTGAAGAGAGGCTGACTTTTACAGAATCATCCTTCACTGAAATTAAGATTGCTGGAAGATAAAGTTTATCTAGGTTAGATGACCTCAAAGGTGACGAAGTAACAGATTCCACAGGAGAACCTTTCACATCATCGAAGTTGGTTCTAGCTTTATGAGAACCTGAAACCTTTGAAGAGCTTGAAGTTGCTGCAAATGCTAGTTG
>Ga0099826_10003243_pt1 | contig 10969 bp, 6 predicted proteins | sample Mtrugardesep15_FD_76830 | JGI IMG/M metagenome (GOLD analysis project Ga0099826, IMG submission 76830) | Root nodule microbial communities of legume samples collected from California, USA - M. trunc garden sep15 | ecosystem: Host-associated > Plants > Roots > Nodule | place: USA: California...
CTGGCAATCCTGTTTGCAATAAGTCCAACATACAAAGAATTGGTCAATATTGTGTTCATGAAGGACGTGATGTAGACGAAGAATTTAAAAATTCAACCACTGTCTGCCCCATTCAAAGCTGTGCAACAGACAATTTCTTTGAATATGCACCATCATCCCCAGTTTCTTGTTATTGCGCAGCACCTCTAAGAATTGGATATAGGCTTAAAAGTCCAAGTTTTTCTTACTTTCCTCCCTATATAAACAGTTTTGAATCATACATAGCTGATTCCTTACACTTAAAATCCTTTCAGTTATCAATAGATTCTTATGAATGGGAAGAGGGACCTCGTCTTAGAATGTATTTGAAATTTTTTCCTTCATTTAATGATTCTCAGTCTTACACATTCAACACAAGTGAGGTCCTTCGGATTAGTAGCCTCTTTACATCATGGCGATTCCCTCGCACGGATTTCTTTGGACCATATGAACTCTTGAATGTCACTCTTCTAGGACCTTATGCAAATAGTAAGTTTCTCAATCTCAACATTTTATTGTTATCTTACACTATACATAACATTTTTTATGCCTCCTTGACTATATTATATCTTTGCATCCAACCAAATGTATGTACTATTTAACAGCAACAGTTCTAAAAGAAATTTCTTTTGCTGCTTGTAGAAGTGATAGGCAATTTCATATGTATGGTGTAAAGAAATTGCAAGTATTATTATTATTGTTGTTGTTGTTGTTTATACACTCTCATTTAATGCACCATTGCTTAACTTAGATGTTGACAATTGGAGGTTTGATTTTACCTGAGAGAGGTTGCTTGAAAGTTGAAGGCATCAATCTTTATTTCTTTAATGGTGCATGCCTTATTTTTTTGTGACATTTTATTCACATACAAAGAAACATGGGTTGTAAACTAAAAAGATGAGGGCATTTGTCCATTTAAGTCCAAACTAATCCTCACAGTAAAAAATGAAGTGTAAAAAAACCAGAAATATCTTGATCCACAAAAGATAAATGTGAATGTAGAAATAGTTTTCCATTAATGTTGACGAGTCAGATAGCTAGTGTAAATTTTTACTATTAAGGTTTAGTTTATATAATGTATTCCCTTTATTGAGTTTCTCTGATATAACTTTCATTTTATTGTTATAGTAATTATTCATACAGAGGACGGAAAGAAAAAAGTAGGCATACTAGTTGCTATTATATTAGGAGCTGTTGCTAGTGTTTTAGCAATATCTGCAATAATCATGCTCCTACTTTTTAGAAGAAATTCGAAATACACGCACTTGATTTCCAGGAAGCGTATGTGTAAGTATTTTAATGCTTTCTTTGGATAATGTCTATTTGATTGATTTTCTAAGAAAGAAATTTATTTGAATGGCTATTTCTTTTTGCAGCCTCTAGTGTATGCATCAAAGTAGATGGTGTGAAATCATTCACTTTGAAAGAGTTGTCTCATGCTACTAACAAATTTGATATCACAACTAAAGTCGGTGAAGGAGGTTATGGAAGTGTCTATAAGGGCATTTTATCTAATGAAACATTCGTTGCCGTTAAGCGAGCAGGAGAAAATTCATTACAAGGACAAAAAGAGTTCTTGACTGAGATTGAGCTGTTATCAAGGTTACATCATCGAAATCTTGTCTCACTATTGGGCTACTGTGAGGAAGAAGGAGAGCAGGTATATAAACCTATCTTATGTATATTATCTTCATCGTATTTTATTGAAGAAGTTAAAAGAAAATGAGAAGAAATTTGTTGTACTCTAAATAATTATTAAACAATTTCATACCATAGGATAAACATAGTATTATCTCACGTGCTCTTTTCCTTGGTTTAGATGCTGGTTTATGAATTCATGCCCAATGGCACCCTAAGGGAATGGATTTCTGGTAAGGAATTACAGAATTTTTTTTGTGTTGAACTTAGCAACGTCGACTATGTTAGATTTAAATAGATATCTATTCTTAAATGTTGGTTGTGCACATGAACTCTTTTCATCTTCTTGGTTTCTGCAAAGTTGGATATCATCTTGCCAAAATATTGTATATGCCCATGCAAAATTGAATATTTTCCTGATTAATGTTTGAATTTTATATTTTTACTAGCATTTCAAATATGAATTCTAGTGTATTGGCTCGACAACTGGTAATATTTTATGCTTGGTATGCATTTCTAATTCTATTGGGAGAGAATAACATTCCAATATAGTTATAGCTTCAATCTGCACGAAAACTATAAGTGTCTCTTAACATTGACAACTACAAATAGAGGTAGTAATGTTGAACAAATGAAATCATGATTATAGTGGTAGTCTGGATATTGTTCTTAGTTGTTTTGTCATTTCTATACTTGTAAGTAGTGAACAAGAACATATTATAGAAGTTAAAAAGGAAGACGATTGCATGAGGGAAAGGAAAGGCAACAAGTAATAAAATAATATAGCTCCATGATTTTAAATTGTTTATGTTGTAGATGACACATATAGATTAATGAATACCGTGATTTGGCAGGTAAAAGTAAAAAATGCAAGGAAGGCCTAAATTTTTTCATGAGATTACGGATTGCAATGGGTGCATCCAAAGGCATACTATATCTGCATACGGAGGCTAACCCTCCTATATACCACAGAGATATTAAAGCCACTAACATACTGCTAGACTCAAAATTTACAGCGAAAGTGGCTGATTTTGGATTGTCACGACTTATACCATACTCAGATGAAGAGGGAACGGTGCCTAAATATGTGTCAACAGTTGTGAAGGGAACACCGGTAAGTTTGCTAAAAAAAATTAGGAATGATTTCAATTCTAATATTGGAGACTTGAAGTTATATTGCTGGTTCCTAATAGTATGAATAATTGATTTAGTTCCTGAAATTGTAGTTATCAAACAATTTGGTTCTTCTCCTAAAAAAAACAGTTTGGTTCTTGATGAAATTAACGATATTTTGAAACGATCATTGAAATGCTCGATCGAATATACTAACTATTTTGTAACTTTGCTGCAGGGTTACCTGGATCCAGAATATATGATGACTCATAAGTTAACTGATAAAAGTGATGTATACAGCCTAGGAATTGTGTTTTTGGAGCTTTTGACGGGCATGCATCCAATATCACGTGGGAAAAACATTGTCCGCGAGGTACATTTTTTTTTTTTTACATATTTTTTCCTTATAAGATAATAACTATATCATTAAAAACATTGGATAATAAAACTTCCGCGCTAACATCCATTATGATTTGGGTTCAAGCTCGTAAATCTCAAGTTGGTAGGTTATGCGTAATTCAATTGTAAATTCACAGGGAGGTTGGCTATTCTTGTGTAACCTTACATGGGGTGTGCCTCCCCTAATCTAAATTTTTATCTATAAAAAAAGGTTATAGTTGTATTCTTATATATGTCTAAAATTGTAAGATACTGCCAATTTAATCTCAGAAATTAAAAATATACGAAATTAGTCCTCGAAATTGAAAACCTTTGATTATATTAGTTCTTTTAGACCGGTCAATTTAATCCTTGAAATTGTCTCGTAGGGACTAAGTTGACATCGTCCAACAATACTCTTTATTTTCCTACCATGTTGAAAGAAATACTACTTTTTAAACATACTCTTATATAAATTATGCTACATAACTTTGTGGCAGGTTAATCTGGCTTGTCAAGCTGGCTTGATAGATTCAATTATAGACGATAGAATGGGCGAATATCCATCCGAATGCTTAGACAAGTTTTTAGCTCTGGCTCTCAGTTGCTGTCATGACCATCCAGAGGAGAGACCATCAATGTTAGATGTGGTGAGGGAATTGGAAGACATTATTGCTTTGTTACCTGAAACTGAAATTAGTTTATCATCAGATCTTTCTTTAGATAATTCTGGTAAAATGGCACCCTCATCTTCATCATCAACAACAACATCAGGATTCATTACAACAAGAAAGGACCAACAACACATGTCCTCATATGTGTCAGGAAGTGATCTTGTCAGTGATGTCATTCCTACTATTGTTCCTCGTTGAGGGCTTATAATTATTAGTCTCCCTCACATCCTACATGGGACTTTGTAAATTTTGTACTTATGTAAACAAATTTGCTGACAAAAAGAAGAAAAAGAACATTATTAAGATATGTTGCTGATATAAATTTTACAAGATTGATATATTTTACCAATAACACTAATACTCTTTATGGTGACACTTTGGGGATAAAGTAAGGTGATGATTGAACTATAAAATGGTTGGGAGGGATGATCTATAAGGTGGTCACCCAGCTGACTTATAATTGCGATGGATAATATTTGCAGTGATAAAGTCTATCAAATCGAGGTTGTAATCATTTTATTCGGTTTGTTTTATTTTGTATGCGGACAATGTGACATTTATCGTCTAAAATTCACATGTACAATTTAGGTTTTAAATTCGAATCTGAATAAAGGTATTCAATCTAACAATATTGACATTTACAAGTTGATCTAGAAACAACTATTTTGTTCACTTAACTTTAGTTTACTTTTATTGAAATGAAGTTAATTTGATTTTTGTTTTTAGAAAAATAGGAACCAAATGTAATACTACACTCAAAGGCTCCAACAAGAACAAGCGAAAAATGAATTGGAAGAACACCACCCAATTTTTAACTGAACCTTTTCCTCTTTTTTTTTTTGATGAAAAACCTTGATTTTAGTAATTTAAAAAGTATCCATGATTATAAATACTCCCCTTTCTCCTCTAAAATATAAAATATTATTTTTGTTTAATGATAATATCATTTTTTTTTGTAACAATGATAATATAATTCTCAAAATAATTTAAAATTAACATAATACTTTTCTTTACCCAAATATTTTATTCCTTCCACTAGATTACTTGACAAAAAATTTATTCTGATAAAAAATAATAATTTTTTACTAGTTATATTAAAAGAAATTACAAATTACAATGAATTCGTATTGGGTAAAACAATTTTACAGCATTGTCGGTGCATATCTATTCAAATCAATAAATACTCTACATATATTTGAACACAATTTAGATGGTCATTAGGGAATATTTGAAAAACTCAATAAATTAAGGTTAAAGACGATGATGCACTCTCATGACTAAAACCGTTGAAAATCAATTTAAATGATAGTTGTCATTGATGCTGGTGAAAATAATAAAAAATTAGTCCTTGAATAAAGAAAATAAAGAAATTAGAAGTAGTCCAGGTGTGATGTTTTTATTGGATAATAACCGTACGTATCCAACACAACAAGTTTTGCATTTGAAAAATCGAAAGCAAAGATTCTGTCTGAATTTCCAAATCGTGAATTGCTGCTGCTCTAGTTCAAACGACAATGGTACGATCTCCTTTCCTGTTTTTACTATTTTTCAATCATGATCTTTAAATTATTAGACTAGGTTTGTGATCAAGAACTATCTTTTGATTTTTGTTATCAGTCATCTATACTTAGAGGAGATTCCAGAAGATTCAACAAACAAAGAGGAAAACATCATTTGACACAACAGAAGAGACAAGAGATTAAAGAAGCTTTTGAATTATTCGACACCGATGGCTCAGGTTACACTTTACCATCAAAATAACCATCTAGTCAAAAATATTTTTTGATCTCCTCTTTATACTAATACTTTGATTAGGTACTATTGATGCCAAGGAGCTCAATGTTGCCATGAGGTATTCTTGTTATTATTCATAAGGCCAAAATATTTTAAATTAATAATTGAGTATTTTGTTTTCATAACATGCATCTTATTCTTTGCAGGGCCCTTGGATTTGAGATGACTGAAGAGGTACTCCCTCTATCCCTTTTTATAAGCACTCGTTGTAATTAAATGTATTACTGTTACTCAATTATCCTCTCTGTATAAATGTATTCCATGTTGATTTTGCATATTTCAATGGAAAAAAGTAACATGTGCATCTTGTAGTTTGAAAGGGGCTTAATTTTTTCCACCAAAGGATGCTTATGATTATGGACGGAAGGAGTATTTTATAATATCTAAGTACATTGACTACTTTCATTCAATTGATCAAAGTTTGCAAGCTTCGATTGTTTCCTCCGTTGACTGATTCCAAGGGAAATAATTCCCAATCTTTTGTGAATATCACGAGGAACGAAGCCGATTCTCTCCCTCTCTGTGATGCCTCTTTTATTTTTTGTAACATTTAGCTATGGTTGTTCTTATACTTATTTAGAGATAGGGATTTCAATGGCTAATGAAATCTGATTGTAGAATAGTTATGGATCATGTACAACATTGTTAGGGATTAGGATTTTGTGATTTCATTCTTTGTTACAGACCTATATGCATAACTCTAATAGATAATCCACTGTGTCATTTCAGCAAATTGAGCAAATGATAGCAGATGTCGACAGGGATGGGAGTGGAGCAATCGACTATGATGAATTTGAGCACATGATGACAGCCAAAATAGGAGAAAGGGACACTAAAGAGGAGCTCATGAAAGCTTTCCATATTATTGATCAAGACAAAAATGTGAAGATCTTCACTGTTATACATCATTAGTATTGCTTCTTATTGATTCTCATTGCACATTTGTGGTCATTGTATTGTAGGGTAAGATATCGGCATCAGATATCAAGCGCATAGCAAAAGAGCTTGGTCAAAATTTTACGGATAGAGAGATTCAAGAGATGGTTGATGAAGCAGACCAAAATAGTAAGTTTCCACAGACATATCCTTGCCGATTCTCTAATTTTTCAGTAAAATTTTACATCTCACTTAGCGTATTTGTATATCATTCTACAGTGAACCGGGTAGAGATACGTGTGTTTTAGGTTATGCTAACATAGTTAACATGAAATAATAGTATCATTGCTTTGAACTTAAATCTGTGATTTTCTGCATTGAAAGTAGTGTGCATTGATCATGTTTTAGTACTCATGTAGTTCCGGACACGTATTATTTTGACTTAAGAAAAAATAAATGATCAATAAGAAGGTATTAAAACTAATGATAGTTTAATCCTGACAATAAAAATGAATCATATTATTAGATAAAAACTAAACATAATGAGTGGAATACTGTGAACATAAATTGAACAATAGAGAGGGAATCTGATATATGGTTGCATTGCATGTAGTATATTTTAATTAGAGTACCTTAAGGGTATCATTTGCTGGGGGACCCAGATCTCCGAAAATGTCTGAAAGTAAGTTGTTAGGAACATTACTGCAATGATAAAACAAACACACATAATCTGCTTTTGAAGCAAAATAATCAAAATTCACTCCATCATCTTACAATAGTAAATCCATCGTCAAAATATATTAGTTTGATGCAAAAAAATAAAAAATAAATCCATAAGGTTGATGTAGTAACTTAAGTTCAGAAGTTACATTTTAAGTTTATTTAGCGTTCCTGCTGAAGGATATCTTCTTCCATATGGTAGTAGGGAAGGACCTAGACAGTAAATTCTTCTCTAGTTCCCTATGAAAAACAAAGCTAAAAGGTTGCAAACAGAGCTAAAATAGATTAAATTAAAGAATAGATTCACTGCTATATCACCTAGAACTTACATTTTCTTTTGATACAATACACATGATGTGTAGGACTTGGACATGAGATTTCGCTGGAAATCAAGGTAGAATAAACAATAGGGTGCTAGTTGGTCGGTCTAAAGTCAGCTACAATGGCAATTTGGGAGTTATAGGTTAATTAGCAGGTTCTGCTCATTTGTATAGGCATTTTGGATTAGTAGGCAACAACTGAGTATACTCTTTTTGTGTGTGAATTTTTTCTTGCGTTGGGATTGGTAATATCTTCCCATGTTTGTGAGATACTAATTAGACAACATTTGTGGTTTTATAATATGCAGATGATCGAGAGGTTGATCCAGAGGAGTTCATCATGATGATGAACACAACAGGCTACCGTCACTAGTCATATCTACATGGAGTAGTTACCTTTGGTTGGCTTGACTATATACATTTGATGAAGTTATACTTGTGTTATTGTGCAAATTGTAGGAATGATCAAATCTTATTTATTTTGATAAGAAATATGAATCAAATGTTATGATTTTGCGTCACTGTGAGCATTGATGTATGTCTGAATTTAGGTTGTCCTGTTTGGACCAAATGCAACTGGGAACAGTAGATAGAATTTATTTATTCTAAAGTTTAAATTTCAATGATACAAATATCAATGGGTATATAATCTCTGATCATAGGTCCCAGGTTTGAGTTTAGTTAGTGCCCTTGGAAAAGAAAAAAAAAATTTAAATCTAATTTGAATAGTCTTTGTTCTTTAAGGTCTTTTATACTTTGAATTGAGACACCATCTCTTCACTTTAAATTTAGTGACTAGGGTAACAACGAGGTGCTCTTGATAGACTATGAGCAATATTGTTGGTTTGTCCTCTAACAAAACTCACATTTGAGTTATGACTAGCACTAAACGTGACTCTACATTTTACAGTAACAAAACTCCCCATAATACCAATATGTATTTGCTCTGATAAATTTCCTTCTGTCGTTTGAAATGCACATACAACCTGTAAATATATTAGAATCATCGAATAAAGCAGCATTACCATTACACTTAAATGATCCCAAATCTGTCCGAGATCATATCTATGCTGCTCGCACTAGATCTGATATTTTGATAGATTATGTCACGTCTTTGCTACCTGCTACCAGCTGTGCAAAATGCTCAACGTGTGCAATACTAAAATTTGATCTAGTTTTGCAGAATTCTCCCACACCTTTCCAGTTCCTTCTTTTCCATATGCATTAATACATCATAACAAAGGAGTGCTGTAATTCTAAATTGTTACAAAACAAATTAAACACTATTGTCGCTGCCCCATCACCACCTGCCAACGTGGTATCAATCAAGAGTCGCAAACCCGATTCCTCCCAAACATTCTTTGCATCACAACAACCAAAACAGTGCCAAACATCCTCTATTCCTCGATCCCATTGAAGACAATCAAGTGGACAATCAACACCTTTGTAACGTAAATTCTCTCAAAGAGGTAAACAGTAACACCCCTGAACTATTTTTCACAAAAAGGTTTTGACTTTGTTAGTGACATGCAAATTTACATCTCCCTCCAATTCCCTTGCACCCAGAACTCGCTAGTATCAATGAGCTCTTCCATAATATAACGATGAGTGGATCGTACCATAAAGACCTGTCCTTGCTAAATCTCTACACCATAGTGATAGTATCCTCAACGTTAATAATAGGAACATGTATCTGAATAATAATCCTATTAATCTCTTGCTGCAAAAATGATTGGTGAAGCACCTCCTTAGTTCTTCTTTTTGGTCCCAATAAATCACGACTCGAACATGTTCAACTCTCCCCATCGGAGGGCTGCGAATAAAAGGAGTCATTCTTATCTCTCTCCTACGTTGTATACTTGTATTCCACACCTTAATACTACTACTACCATATCCTACTTTCCACCGTACTCCTTGACAACAACATGAGAACCGTAGACGATACTCCACACAAAACTTGGATTATAGCATAGAGTAACCTCCAAGAAATACTTTTTAGAAAAACATTTAGCTTAGCTTTGAATACCTTTAATACTAGAGTATCTCTATTAGTTTTAATTCAAATAAATTTTATTAAATTATGATAATTTCATCAAATCATGTAAGTTTTTTCAACTTCGTGAAAAAAAAAAGTCATAGAAAATAGTGTTAGAAAGTATGATTTTTTTAAGAAGATAAATTAGTCTACCCAAATTGATATAAGAGAATCGAACAAGACCTTGATGAAGATCACACTTTCAGTCAGATCTCTGATAAAAAGTATGATTTAATTTATATGCACCGTCGATATAAAATTATTTTACACATACATAAAATCATGTGTTTTCAAACACAATATTAAATGAAGCGGAAACACATCATTTGTGAAAAAAAACTTCATACTTTTTTCAGAGGAAAAAACTGTATACTTATATATCACTTACGGTGCAATATATTGCGACACATGGGTTATGGTTACGCCGCAACTCTACGTTGTCGCATGGTGCAAGCAAGATCACTCTGCAGCAACACTTCCGTAATTTCACGTTACGGTCGCATCGGTGATATACACAATGCACGTAAGGTGTTCGACAATACGCCATTGCCACAAAGAACCATTGCTTCCTGGAACGCCATGGTTGCTGCCTACTTCGAATCCCACAAACCTCGTGATGCCCTTCTTCTGTTTGATCAAATGCCGCAAAGAAACACTGTTTCCTTTAATGGGATGATATCTGGTTATGTGAAAAATGGAATGGTCGCTGATGCTAGGAAGGTGTTTGATGTAATGCCTGAACGAAATGTGGTGTCGTGGACTTCGATGGTTAGGGGTTATGTTCAAGAGGGTTTGGTGGAAGAAGCTGAAAAATTGTTTTGGGAGATGCCGCATAGAAATGTGGTGTCGTGGACTGTTATGATTAGTGGGTTGTTGAAGGAATCGCGTATTGATGATGCAAAGAAACTGTTTGATATGATTCCGGAGAAGGATGTTGTGGTGGTTACTAATATGATTGGTGGGTATTGTCAGGTGGGTCGTTTGGGTGAAGCTCGGGAACTGTTTGATCAAATGAAGGTGAGGAATGTGTTTACCTGGACTACTATGGTTTCTGGGTATGCAAAGAATGGGAAGGTTGATGTTGCGAGGAAGCTTTTTGAAGTGATGCCGGAGAGAAATGAGGTGTCTTGGACAGCTATGCTTATGGGATATACTCAGAGTGGGAGGATGAAGGAGGCTTTTGAGCTTTTTGAAGCGATGCCAGTGAAGTGGGTTGTTGCTTGTAATGAGATGATCTTATGGTTTGGACTTGCTGGGGAAGTGCATAGAGCTAGGATGATGTTTGAGGGAATGAAGGAAAGGGATGAGGGAACTTGGAATGCTATGATTAAGGTGTGTGAGAGGAAAGGGTTTGACTTGGAAGCTTTGGGTTTGTTTGCTAGGATGCAAAGGGAAGGGGTTGC
>Ga0099826_10003244_pt1 | contig 10968 bp, 5 predicted proteins | sample Mtrugardesep15_FD_76830 | JGI IMG/M metagenome (GOLD analysis project Ga0099826, IMG submission 76830) | Root nodule microbial communities of legume samples collected from California, USA - M. trunc garden sep15 | ecosystem: Host-associated > Plants > Roots > Nodule | place: USA: California...
CCAACAACTTCGCTGCCAAATACGTCTCATTCAACTTCACCTTCGACTCCCCTAAATCCTACTATCTCGACGAAATCGTCTACTGAAGCAACTCCTGCGGCCTTCTCGACGTCCACCATGACATCGAAGCACTCGCAAAGTTCGATGACACGTACTGGCGCAACCTCTTCGACTCTGCCGCGCCGGAGTTCTAGAAAACAAGCATTTCCAAGAGAAATTAGAACACGTTAGCCACATTTGTTCCATTGAGTCCATAAAAAATGAAATAATAGGTGTTAGCTTTACAATTGTGTTTGTTGGATTGAATGAAATTAGAATGAGAGAAAAGGCAGACCTGTGATGAATGTTGTTAGAAACTTGAAAGAGAGGATTAGGATGGAAAATGTTTTGTGGGGTGAAGAGAAGAGAAGAGAAGAAGAAATAGAGTTTACTAGACCAATGGAACACAATAACTTTTAATCTTGACCACTGATTTAATCCTAAGGCTATTAATTATTCCTATCATTCTTTTCCATTTAAATTTAATTCAATAATAGCCTTTGACCGAGTCAAAATCAGAGGGGTGAGGGGACCTATGAATTGTAAAAGGGGCAAAATTAGGGGGTTCGAAAGTGGTTTTTTTTTAATAGGAGACCATAATTGCTACCATGACAAACATAGGGGTCAAAAGTGCATTTAAGTCAATAATTTATGATCAATTTATAATATTTTGTCTTTGCAGCTCATGGAGAAGCTTCCCTATGCATGGAGCTTATCATCAATTGTCAACATTTTCCAAGGGCATGGATGTTTAATGGTATGATCAAGTTGCTTGAATATTGTCCCAAACTTCAAAGTCTTATCATTGATGAGGTTTGTTCTGTTAACCATTGTTTTTTTTAAAAAAAATTTAACAAAAAATATTTTTTTAGATACATTGAATAATTAATGTATCCGGTCATATTTATATATTAGATTCATTAACTATTCAATGTATCTAAAAAATTGTTTTTTTTGCTTATAAATGCGATCGGAAGAAGTATATATATATTACACGCATACAAATTTAATTTATTCAACTCTGTACCGTTTTCAGGATTTTATATTCCACAAATTATGTGATGAAGATTGGGAGGAACCAAAAATTATTTTGAAATGCCTTTCGTCTCATCTAAGAATATGCTCACTCAGAAACTTCAGAGGCATGAAATGTGGCCTTCACTTTGCAAAATATATTATGAAGAATTCAAGAGTACTTAGCGTCATGACCATTCAGAGTCCCAAATTCACAGATACAAACACAAAGCATCAAATGGTAATGGAATTATCTCCGTGCCTTAGGAGTTCAACATGTAAACTTTTATTTATTTGAGTGACAGTAGATAATATTTGAGTGATATAGTATTTAGGGAGTAATCAGAGAGCAAGGGCACGTGGACCAGCTGCCTGGAAATGCCGCAAAGTAAGTGGAAGTAAAGCCAAACATGGGACACCATGTAGACCTAACAAAGTACTAACAAATAGGTACACTACCCGCGAGTTAAGCCAAACAACAACATTCAGAGGAGTTAGACTTTTTAGGGAAAAAAATGAATGGCCAATAGGATGCGTAGTGTGTCGCTAGTGTCAATTAATATCCATTTTACTATAGTAAAATTCATTTCAACCCACACAATCAATGAAAGTATCATTTTTACTCGCATTTTTCCATTTATCTCTCTGCATTTCATTACTTAAGTAGTTCGTGAAAACCCAACTATGAGTACTTGACACGAGCAGGTTTTTTATAGGCATAAACACAAATAAAATTTATTTAGACACATCAAATAAATGATATTAAATGATGTGACTAAATACTTTTAATTCGAGGTTATGTCCAACCAAGTATTTCTCACTTAACACTCAATAATAGAGTTAAGAAAACCACAGCTCAAAGACATAGTTTCTTTTCGGGCTTAATCATTTGGAAAATAAAAGAATCGTTGTTGAGAGCTATTAGTTGCATCTTCAACAAACTTTAAAGTTGCAATAACAAATTGAAAAATATTTTTCACTTGTAAACTTATTTTCATGCTTAAATTATCTCATAAAATATAAGACATTTTAACACAACTCTTCACATCTAGAAGACACATTTTATGAAGGTGTCTTTTAACAAGTTATTCTATATGCATTTGTTAAAAGACACCATCTAATTTTTATAAATGTGTCTTAGCAAGTTTATAACTAAAAAGTAATAATCACACATTAAGGTGTGGATTACTAAAAAAAACTTTCATAGGTGACTTTTAACAAAACCCACACACACACACATATATATATATATAAGAAGCGAGGATTTTAGACTCCTAAAAAAAGCCTCATATTAGGCTTTTAAATCTTTTTTATTCTAAATATATTTTTGTAAGTCAGAATATTTCTTTATCATTTTTGTGCCTAGCTCGATTGATAGTTAAATGGAGTGTTGTTGACTTATCACTTACATTGCAAGTTTGATTTTAAAACAGTCAATTGAGGTTTCTATAAATATGAAGTTATTTGTTTGAAATATATTATTTTAACATAGACTATTAATTATTAATTCTTTCAAAAAAAACATAGATTATTAATTAAACCAATTAATTTTTTGTTTAAAAAAGTTCATGCACTAATAAAATGTGAATTAGATTCTCACAACCTTAAGAATCAATGTTTGAACTCTAACCTAGAGTGATACTTTGTATTTAGTGTCCGATATGCTTCAAAAAAATTACACATTTAATTTTCTTAATTTTTATATTTCTTTGTTAACACATTTAAAAGATCTTAAAATAAATTCATTTTTAGGCCTACAAATGTATTGAGCCGACCCCTCAATGTATAGACTCTAATACTTTAATAAATTTGAATTTTGTCTAACTCAATCACACAAAATGATTTTATAAAATGAGATACTTCTTTTACAAATAATTAAACACTTCTTCAAATCATAAATAGTCTGATGTGGAAGTGTGGAACTCTCGTCAAAGACAAGACATGCTAGACCAACCTGATTGCTCATATTTGGAGATTGGATTGGCTGACAAAAAGTTGTTTATTACCAACCGTTGTTTCATTGTTTGATGTTGTGGAGCATACAAATACAAATGGAACCCATCCCATGTGTGTACACTTGCACTTGTTACTTTCAACTAAGCATTTGTACCAGAATTATTGTCTAGAATCAAGTTCTGTAGCATCTTTTTCAAAAATCGTCACTTATTATTATTCCTTTTAAGCTTTTGTTAAGAATTAGGCATTATGCATTTTTTTTGGGTCTTCAGTATCAAAAGCTGCCCTCTTTTTGTTACTATATTTGTCAAATTGTTGGTCATATCTCGGCCTTTTAACATATAAGCTACATTTAGGGGATAATAAGGTTGATTTAATAGTGTTTTTTTTTAAAAAAAAATTATGATACAAAGAAGGCTGATTTGATAGTTAGTGGTGAAGACATGGTCAGTTAAATGATTAATTCAAATAATTTGTATTGCAAATTAGACGATTGAGTTTACGTACTCCCTCCTTTTCACTTCACTCTAGTAAATTTTGTTTGTTTTAAGTTATATGTCGCTTTATAATATTAAGGAAAAATTAATGTTTATTTCCTTATTATATTTCATACTATATATTAATTTATCTTTTTTCAATTGTTTTAATTTATATTTTTCATACCAATAATAAATGATATTTTTGTAAAACAACTCTTTTTTATATAATATTAACTATATTTTTTAATCCACGTGCATTTACTAAAATGACATATAAAATGAAATTGATAGAGTATTATTTATGAATGAATGTACTTCCCCAACTTTGGAGATCAAAATGAGAATATCTCTCTCACTTGAGAAATTGAATGACTTAAGTTGGGTAATTCATCCTTCAATTAATTATAATTAGCAACATGAATAAATTTGTAAGTGGTATTCATAAACTAATTTTTACGTCACTTGCAAATTTGTTTATGTGGTTCATTTTCATTATTGTTGGATAAATTACCCACATTTCTTTAAACGTAACCTTGAAAACTCATGATATTTATTATATTATTAAGGATATCACATTAGTTATATTTTGTTTTGGTGACATCCGTTCAATTCTTAAAAAAAAAAAGACCATCATAATTTAAAGTTCGATCGATAGATAGATAAAATCTAGTTAAAAATTGGTTCAATTAGAATTCAAATTCATAAACATCATATTTTTATATATATTATTAATTTTGAAACCTTAGAAATATATATATATATATATATATATATATGTGGGGTCTAACCCCAGAGAAGAAGAAAGAAGAAGAATAACCCAATTGAATTGGAATCCTCCATTCCAATTCCGATGCCTTACCTCATCCGCGAAAACCTCTTCATTAGTAACATCGTCGACGCCGCTGAAATTCTCCAAACCACCACCGTCCCCCACAACATCACCCACATCCTCTCCGTTCTCAGCTCTGCTTCCATCACCTTCTTCTCCGAATGGCGTTCTTCCTTCTCTGTCCCTATCAAGGAAATCTCCAAACTCCACGTCTCCGACCTCCCTACCGCCGCCAAGTCCGCTCTATCCCCGGATAAGCTGCTCTACTCACTTGAATATGCCGGTGAAGATTTGAAGCTTGTGAGGATGGCTGTGCCGCTTAGGGATACTGAGAGTGAAAATTTGTTGGATTATCTTCAAGTTTGTGTTGATTTTATTGAGAGGAGTAGGAAAGAAGGTTCTGTTTTGGTTCATTGTTTCGCTGGTGTTTCTAGAAGGTTCTATTGATCACTCTCACTCTCACACTTCAATTTTGTTTATTAAAATGAAATTACTTTTGCAATAATTTTGAGTGTTTCATTTGAGCAGCTTACGCAGATAAGCATGGTTATGACATATGGCCTTGTTTCGATATACAGCTTATTTGTAGCTTATTGCTTATCACTATAAGGGCTTATTATGTACATAAGCTATTACTAGAGCGAAACATTAAATAAAATTTAAATTGTTTTTATAAGCTATCTTGGAAAACTTGTGAAAATATGCTGAAAACTATAATTGTCACAATCTGTTTTTATAAGTTCTCCCAAACAGTTTTACTAAACATATGTTAGTAGATAAGCTCAAGAAAGTCAACCCAAACAAGTCCTTATTCATAAGCTGTTTTCAGCTTATTTCTGTAAGACCTCCAGGGTATCTTATGAAAATGGCTTATAGATGAAACAAAGATAGTTTAACTTTATTTTATGTTGTGTTATAGAAATAGATTATTCGTAAATACTTATATTATATGCACTTATACTGTAAGCTGCAATTAAGTTGTTTATGTGTTTTTGTTTGCAGTGCAGCGGTTATTACAGCTTATTTGATGAAAAGCGAAAACTTGTCACTAGAAGGTGTGAAATGAAACCAATACAATACTTTGTTTAAAGTCTTCAGGGACTTCGCGTTTGGTACATGCAAGTGCCTTTCTTCTTATTTTTTCACTATGATTTTTAGTTTACTTGAGCATGAATTAAAGTTCTGATAGTGCTTAGGATTGTTGTTTATATGAGTATCTTTTCAAAATTGGCTGAAGAACTTTTTTGTTTATAAGTAAAATGAATTTGAAGATATATGCATCTTGAACTTATGTGTTATTTTTTCTTTTTTCGGTGTGTTTTCATTTACCGCAGATGCCCTTGCATCGTTAAAGCAGAGCTGTGAATTTGTTTGCCCCAATGATGGCTTTCTAGAGCAGGTGTGTTTGTGTATTATAAAGGTCACTCTGTATGCTGAAAATGTTTATGTTTGACAATGAGGATTATGATAGTGTTTATCTTATTTTTATTGCCTATAGTTGAAAATGTTTGAGGAGATGGGTTTCAAGGTTGATCTGTCGAGCCCTGTATACAAGCGCTTTCGTCTAAAAATACTAGGTATGGCTTCAGCATCATGACTTCCTTCATGTTGTGGGACCTCATGCTCATATTATCATATAGGTGGCACTAAGTGTCAACTTGTATTGTTTTGGTGGTGTATGATTCATACACACCTTTTACTTTTATGTCATGTGTCATGTCATCACTAGATTGAAAAAAACTCACCTTTTCTCTTCCTATGTTTTTTTATATCAACTTTGTCACTGTTTATTCTCCTTTTCAGACAACATGTTCTTGACACCATGCCTTTTAAAAGTTTTCTGAAAGTAGGAATCATGTTAGATGTTGGAGTTTTTTCCCTTCCCAAATCTGTACTAATGTTGTCAAATAGTGGCTATAGTGTAGCGGAATTTAAACAAATCGCTATTGTTCCTCAATACGCTAATTTAGCACATAGTGTTGTTTTAAGATCAAGCTGTAATGGCACTATAGCATTGCAGCGTAGCAGAATTTGAACAAACTGCTATTTTCCGCAATTCGTGATTGAAAACACTGATTTGTACGCAGGAGTTTTAGTGTTAGTGAAAAATAGGTTGGGTTATTTAATATTTATTCAAAAGATAAATTTGTGTTTTGGTGTACTGTGTTTTAATATACTTCCTCTGTCTTGCATAGCTCTTAGGCTATGTTGGGAGTTTGGAAGGAAAGGGAGGGGGGGCGTTTTGAGGATTAAAGAATGGGAGAAGGCTGAGGTTAAACTAAAATGAAAATGAATTAATGTAGGTTTGGTTGAGATACGAATAAATAGGGGTAATATTGAAAAGAAGTAATTAATACTTCATATTTTAAAATGATAAATAACTTAAGACAACCAAATATTCTAAAGCGGACATTTAGTACGAGATGCTGGGAATATTAAATTAAATCAGGCTATCGTAATAATAACATACAGTCACTTTTTGCTCCAATTTCAAAACTAAACAACTTTTCAATCTTCATGTTGTTTCTTTCCCGGTTTTGTTTAATGTCCTCCTTGTGGTGGTTGAGGGATGGGAGAAGGCTGAGGTTATTGGAAATCTATGATAATTATTTGAATCCTTTGGTAGTGTCTAATCTGTAGCAATAGATTCCGGCATCCCTTTGTATTTATGGATAAAAATCCTTACCATGGCTGTTGTATATCAAACCTAGAAGTTAATTGTTCCTACTAGTAGCTGTTATGGTATTTTGCATAGTGTGCGCCAATGTGATGAATTGTGTACTATTGGCATTGAAATGGACGTCAGCTAGTAATTTATGTCATCTGAGGAACGAAATATCTCTCCTTTTTTCAGGTGAGAATCATTTCTCAGGGTCGAGGATAGACAGTTCTAAACTTGGTGCAGATCCTGGCATGCCTGTTGAAACTTCTTCAGAGGTGGGAGAAGCTACTAAAGTAGAAAATAATCGTAGCCCTACATACCGCTGTAAGAAGTGCCGTCGTATTGTTGCATTGCAAGAACATGTTGTAGATCATATTCCTGGGGAGGGTGAGACATCCTTTGGTTGGCACAAGCGGAAAAGTGGCAATCCTTTTAACAAGTCTAATGAATCTGAGTGTTCGTCCATATTTATTGAGCCTCTACGATGGATGAAAGATGGTAAGAGAACACTCAACTACAATATCAAAATGTGTCTATTTTTCCAACATGCATTCAATTTGACTTTATATTGTTCATTTGTCCAAGATGCTCTCATTATTTAGTATAAGACAATGAGAACCGTCTTTTATAATATTTTGAATTTGAATTGCATATTAACAAATTTTTCTTGGAGCATTAATGAATGTTTTTTACTTCCTACATTGTTTGAGTAACCGTGCGCATAAACATGCATAAAAATGGCAATATCTTTTTACTGATATATCTCTTGTCACTCAGTTGAAGAAGGCGCGTTTGAGGGAAAGCTGTCCTGTGCTCATTGTGATGCCCGTTTGGGATACTTCAATTGGGCAGGCATACAATGCAGCTGTGGAAGCTGGATAACACCAGCTTTTCAACTACACAAAAGTCGGGTAGATATAAGCCCCGTTTAATCTTGTTGCGCCACTTTATACATATACTCATTTCTCGATAAGGGAAGCCACCTTTTTTCCAATTGTTCTTGGACTTGCATTCTGCTCAAGTTTTCTAAGCTGCTCAACTGCAAATGAAGTTATGGAATGAAGTCTTATTCATCTTACCTACTCAAGATTTCGAGGCTAAACAAATGCAGTTATGGTTGAGAGGATTGTAGTCTTTCATCTTTTTTGCTTCTTCCAAAATGATTTTTAGGATCTACAATGCTTTGAATATACGTTCATTTTGATTCAAAAGCAATTGGGAGTTGGGTCATTATTAGTCGTTAAAATTGTGGATATCAAGTTGTCTCTGTAGGTAGTTGCTGATGTCCACATATTTTGCTTATAACTAATTAATGGTAACCAACATGAGTTCGTGGTACATGTTGAAGAAATAAAATTAGTAATATTTGTGATAGACCTTGCAATTGTTGACTTGAATAGTATTATAGTTACTCATGTGTAAGGTTTGTTTGGTGGCTAGGAAAAAACATCCTAATAGAGTTGTATAATAATGAGATGGAAGAGTGTGATGAGATTTTATCCTATCTATTATATGGCAATAGTCAAGTGTGCCTCGTCATATCGTCAAATTGCCTTTGAACAAATATCAGACTCTAGTAGAATAGGAATTTTTTATTTTTTATTTTGTTTCTAAAGAGTTTAATGTTAAAGAAGTGATTTATAAATAAAGAAAATGTTAAGTTGTGCCTTTAAATACATGTTAAATAGTTAAAAAAAAATTCTTATAATTTTGTATTTAATGTTGTAAGACTTTAAACATTTATAAATTTAATACAAAATTTATTTTTTATTTCCTTAACTTGTGCCTGTAGGTTGACACAACTTATCGTGACTCCTTAAATAAAAACTGGTTCATGTGTTGGTTCATTTGCCCTACAACTCATAAAAAGTTGAGTTAGGTCGACAAATTATTTTGTCCTTAATTTGGATAAACCTATTATCCCAAAAATAATTTGTTGACGGTTGACCTGTCATGGTTGAATGAGTTATATTATATATCGTGATGAACTGGAGATCAAGGATCAACCTTTGATGAATAGCTTGTAGTTTAGTTCATGATCAATTCACAGTTTAGTGACGATCCAGATAAAAAAATGATGCATACACCTTATTATTATCGTAAATATGATAAATTTAGTAACGTGACATAAATAAGCTTCGTTTAAATAAATATACAGTTGCCAAAACATAATTTATCAGACAATGTCAATATTGTTAGACTGAACACACCTTCATTAGAATTTGAAACTTTGTAGTTGTGAATTTCAACCATATTTACCACTTCGTATATTGAAAAAAAAAATTCAGTTCTTTTTTTAAACAAAAATGTACACCGATCTATTATGCCATGAATTGTTAAAGATGAAATAAAACATAAATTATTGCCAAATTTAGTTTAATAGGGCTCTTTCACATAAGGCTATCTTGAATTTTGTACATCAACATCTTATCTTAGGAAAAACCGAATTAAACTTCATCAAATGAGATTTCTTTTTAAATAAAAAACGAGACTACATTTCTCTTTGCCAAATGTTTGTTATTTTAGATATATTTATTGTGTGAATGGGTGGGTAGGGTGATAATACAAGAAAATTCAGTAATAGACCGTAAGCACTACTCACCAGAGTAACATAGTTGATGGCTGTGTGCTTTTAAATAAACTGCATGGAACAATATCTCTAATAAAAGGAAACGCATGTTTTCCATATGTTTAAAGTAATTTGTACAGGCTCCTAATTCTCATTGATCTATTAACACCAGCACTAAAATGGATATGTCTAAAAATTAAAGTTAAGGTGAGAAAAATGATCCTCAATGGGAGTTGAAATACTCAAGGATGATCACATGAATGCCACAATCCTCACATCAAGACTTGTTGAGGAGTGTCCTTCCATCATCAATTCCGAACAAACCATCTTTTGTTTATGGAATGAATTAGTGGGACTGAGCCTCCAGTAGGATGTTTGTTGCCACATTCACGTCGTTTCTGGCCTGCACTAGGGCTTGTCTGGCAGAATTCCTGTCAAATCCCATTGAAACAAGGGTTGTGATCGAGTCCTCTGACGGTTCTACTGCAGAATGCGTTGGAGCCGGATAGTTTCTCTGCACAAAGAATCCATGCTCAGTGAGTCAAAAAAGTTGTGCAAATAAAACCATAAAAAGAGTTTATAGACATGAAGTAAAACTTGCCTCCATTTGGCGAGCTGGGAAGGATGGTACATTCCCCATAACATTCCTCGTTGATGTTGTGCGTGGAGTCCCCATAGATGGCAAGGAAATTCGTGAAAAGAATGATGAAATAAACTCCGGGAACTGTAATGCAGGTTCATATTAGCACACAAAAGTAACAACAAAAACTTACAGTTCATCACTTTATGTATAATAATGTATACATTATATACTGCATAGTTGTTGAAAGTAATAATATGTATAAAGTGTAGAGAAAAGTGTAGCGCATTTGGTTTGAAGCTAGAAGGGAAGGCAGCACCTAGTCATAAATCCTATGAATGTTCCTGAAGAATCATGATGGATTTGTTAAGTTACAAAATGCTTTGCATTAGTGAATTGTCACGTGAATCTTAAAGCCTATCAACTAATGCACTCAGAAATTTAGCATCTACACTGATATTTGAAAGATTTGAAATTTGGTTTTAGCTCTAAGAAACAATGTTTAAATATGCATCATATAGTTGGCATGGATTTTTGTGTTAGAAATATTTCATGTTAATCTTATTTTTGAAGTATATCAATGAATGAATGGAATACAAAACAATCTTGAATAGCATGAGATTTACACTTAACAACAAAGTCTGACTATATCTATATAGGTACATTCCTTTGGGAAAGCTTGTGTCCATAAAAACATAGTTCCTAAAAAACATTATACATAAAATTACCTTTGCTTTGCGGATATAGAAGACATTCAAACGGTATAAGGAACCGGCAAGGATGCCACACATCCCTGGTAACATGGACCTTTTCCATTTTGACAGTAGAAGCTACAATAAA
>Ga0099826_10003245_pt1 | contig 10968 bp, 7 predicted proteins | sample Mtrugardesep15_FD_76830 | JGI IMG/M metagenome (GOLD analysis project Ga0099826, IMG submission 76830) | Root nodule microbial communities of legume samples collected from California, USA - M. trunc garden sep15 | ecosystem: Host-associated > Plants > Roots > Nodule | place: USA: California...
GTATATGTGTGTAATATGCTTCTGAGTTGACCACCAATTGTTCGAAAAGAAAAGTTGAATCTTAAAATTCTACTCCTAAGTACATAATTTTTGGGTCCATCTAATATGGACTTCAAAAAATATCCAAATGTAGATCCTCATAATTTTAAGTAAAATAATACATCCCTTTAATTTTTATTTTGCTTATTAAACCTACTATTTTAGTGAAATAGTTGTTGTTTTGGAAAATAATACTAAAAAACGAATACAATGACTCTATTTATAGAGCATATTTCAAACTTAACCGTAAATGTTTTAATGGCTTTAACGAAGTCGTAATCAAATTATGTGGTAAAAAAAACTTAACCCGTATTACCAAAAAAAAAAACTTAACCCTAATTTAAGGGAGTGATATATAGCTTTATCGATGATAATGCTTTTCTTTAAGGGAGTGATATTGATTTTCACTAACAAATGTACTTTACCAGAGAATGACGTGTCTAATTTAGATCTCTAAAATATATTTTTTATCCTTTTTAATAATAACAGATTTTATAATAATAAAAAAAATGAAGAAAGAATAATATTTATTAAAATTTACTAAAAATACTACTCCATGAGTTTAATGGTGGTGGGATGATAATCCAAACCAGTTTTCTACACACGACCAATTAAAACATTTTGAATTGTCACGCCAATTAAAAACAGAACAATAATTTAATTGACGTGGCAATTTAAAATATTTTGATTGACCGTATATGCCAAATTATTTTAGACCATCAACCTACCACGATTAAATATATGACCATTAGTATTTATTTCACAAAAACACGAGGCTGTACCCTTTTATACGTTCTTTATAATTATATTTCCCCTCACTTGTGAGGGATGTATAATGCTAAAAATGTTTATTTGTTTATCAGTTTATGTCTCCCTGCACAGCAAGCAGGAAATATTTAGCCATGGGAATAAAAAATATTGTCTTTCTCTGGCAACAAAGATCAGAAGACAATCTGTCAAAATTACAGAAAAATAATGAGGTTTTGCTAGGCTTTTTTCCTGACAGAGAGGGCACAAGTTATTAAATAAAAATATATAATGACAAGGTTGCCAAGTTTAGTTCATTCTTTCCATAATATTGTTAAATAATCGGGTAATTCATTTTTCAATTTCTTACTATATTATAATTTTCTTTTGACGGTATGATAATATTAGTTCTTCAAATCAATTAAAATTTTAATAATGTTGGAAACTTTTTTATTTGTTGAAAAGGCTGCGAATATAATTTGACAAATATTGTTCAGAAAACTTCAAATTATAATACAATAAACCTCTTCTTCTTTTTTGTCAAGATACGGTTAGCCTGTTTAAATACAGCTAAAGTGGAAATTTGTGTAAAAGTTTATATGTTAATACACAAAATAAATAAAAAAATATAATCTAATGTATAATCTGTCGAAATTAAAAAAAAATCTAATCTAATGTATAAGCGATTATCTTTTTTATAAGAGATGTATAAGATAATATAAATAGCAAAATACTCCCTCCATTTTTTTTCTTTTGATGTTTTAGCTCTTGACACAAGTTTTAAGGAGTAATTAAAGTATATGAATATTTGTGTGTTTTTGACTAAAATATCCTTATTTATCATTAAATTCACATGTGATAAACCAAAGGTCACAACTACTTTAATAGTTTATAGTGTTTTCCAACAAGGGTAAACTTGAGAAAACAATAATAAATTCACTAAAACATCAAAAGTTTTGGAATATAGTTGAAGTTCTAAAACATCAAAAGAAAAGAAACGGAGGGAGTATGATATAAAGTTTTTTTCTGTAAAGTTTTTTTTTTCTTTCAAAATAAGGTAATGATAGATTAATTTGAAGTAGTTAATGATAAAAACATCGGTGAAGTGTCCCCGTGAGTATAGCTTAGTTGGCAGGGTTTTGCAGTGTTATATGCAGGGTTCAGGGTTCGAACCACGAACACCCCAGTTATTTACTTTGAAAAAAGTGAATTCTAACCACTAGGTTACTTGACAAAAAAACACCAATGAAGTAGAGGAGCGTAAATAAAATAAGGAACATGTTTTTTTTTAAACAAAAAAAAACTCTCCTACCTTAACCAAATTCCTGGGTTCGAATTCATCTTTGGGCATTCAACAACGTTAAAAATCTTAAGAGAGTTTGTCGATGCTCGAGTGATTAGTCTCAGCACTAACGCGAGGATGATATCAGGTTTACACAAAAAATAATCATAAACACGACGACTAGCATTTGAAATGGCCACTTTTACTAAAGTATGAGCAATCATATTCGTTTGACGTTGAATAAACTTGACCTCAAAGTTGTGATGTAATGCTAACAAACCTCTAATCTTAGAAAAGATGACATGAAACTCATAAATATCCGCACTAATCGAATGAACAACATAAACGAGCATCTTGGAATCGCTTTTACATATCACATTTTGCAAGACGCTACTCAAAACCCAAGACATAACATACCACAGCCCTAATGCCTCGCCCTCATGCGGAGACAATTCTGGTCAAGTCTAAGAAGTTAACGTTGAAACAAATAGACCTGCATCGTTACAAACACAGAAACATATTCCCGTTATGTCTGAAGATCGGTGGAAGCTAGCATCGACATTACACTTAAGTCTGCCATATTATGGATTCTACCACCATATATTAGGATCAATAAAGCATGTTGTCTGCCACTGTATGCAATTCCTGGACAACATACCACTCATGCCAAAACTGGGTAGCATTCAAGCATATATCATGTGCACTTAATTGTTTTTGGTTCCAAATCATATTGTTCCCGTTGTTCCAAAGTCCCCACAACAACATCATAAAGCGTTGAATAATTTTTGGATTCTCAGATGAGCAAATGTCCAAAATCACCTTGACACTGTCACAAAACACTACAAACAATTTCTAATTAATTAAATCATCCAGCCTTGTAATAGTCGAACATTGCATACAAGTGGAACAATGGAAGAAAACATCCAACTCATTTTCTATCAGATTCAAGAACAACTCACAATTTAGTAGGCATAACCCATTTCGTTCTTGAAATCGTTGTCGAGTGCGTAGGCATCCTCTACAAACTCTTCAAATGAAGTTTATAATGTTTGGAGGAACTCTTGCCTTCCATAAACTATTCCAGTCACCAACATCTTCAAACCTATGGCCTCCCAACATGTTTTTCATCATAAAATTATAACCCAAACATACTGTATAAATATCGTTGCGCTCTTCTTCCCAGATCAATTTATCCTCGCAATCTGTGATGTCTAATGAAATGGTTGTAATTGCAAAAACCATGTGTGGAGTGAATAAAATTTTCAACTTATCTTCATCCCACCTTCTCTCTCCTATGCACATCAAGTCAACAACTCGGAGATTGTGAGCTTCTTGAACTTGAGGGGATTGAAATCATCTTGATCCTTCCCCTCGTACCCAAGGGTCATTCATGACTCAGATGTTTAAACCATCTCCCACTCTCCATATACAACCATGTAAAAGAATGTGGCGAGAAGACCAAATGCTACGCTTAGAATAGCTCGGATTATGACTGAGTTTAGAGTCTAGAAAAGAGGAATTTGGGAAATATCTTCCATTGAGAATTCTAGTCATTAAACTCTTCGTATTTCTCAAAATTCAAGAAGCTCACAGTCTCACATGACCTATCTAAAAACAATTTAATCGCATTGATCTGCTCTATTTTAAACTTAGATCATATTATTTATTTAAATATGTTCATATGAAATAAACTTTTAAATAGCCCAACAAATAATGTTAGGTTTTTTAAAAAGATTGACTAAGACTAACAAATAAATTTATGATAGGTCGCATGTCTATATTAGACTTTAAACTTTTTAACATGTTAAACTTAAGTCTTGTAAAATCTTGCTTATTTTTTTTTTCACTCTAATTACCTTGAGCATCACCATTAGTGTTGCACTTTATACAGTGGCATGTCAGAAGAGTCACATCACCTCTTTAATCTTAAGAATATTTAGATGGCGAATTTAAACATAGAAAATTTTAAGCGTTAAATATGTTTTTGGTCTCTATAAATATATCAACTTTTTGTTTTAGTTCCTCTAAAAAAATTTATCTTCACTTTTAGTCCATCCTTTAAAGTAAACTCATATGTATAATTAATATTTTTGAATAAAATTTTACAGAAAAATTCATAATAATATAAGAATCTCTCCCACAAAAATTTAGAATTTTTTAACAAAACATGAATTTAATATGAATTTTTATATCTTTTATGGTTAAAAGTTCATATTAAATTTATTTTTTTTAGAAAGATTTTTACAATATTCTGCACATTTCTACACAATTTCATCAAAAAATATTAAAATTAACTTAAAAATAACAACCAAAAGTAATGATTGAAAATTTTATAGGGACTAAAAATTAAAGGAAAATTTCAAAAGGATTAAAACAAAAAGTTTATATATTTACAAGGATAAAAAATATATTTAACCCAAATTTTAAAGAGGATAAAATTACACATATTGGGAGAAACAACAATATCAGTGTAATTACCCCTTAAAAAAACACTTGAAATGTATTATTGCTAGAAATCTTCCATGAATTACGACACCAAATAACAACAAAAGTATTAATAATAGAACTTCAAATCACCAATTTGCATTAGAAAGACCAAATCCTATCACAAGTATGAGTAATATTACGAACCTATGTTTTCATCCTACCCCAAATATTTAAATGGACAATCACCACCACCGCAAAATCAAACATGTACTTCATTCATTCTTTTTATTTTTATTTTTCTTGTTTGTTAACCATCTTATTTTTAAGGGGAAGAATTTCTTTTTTAATTTAGAGTTTGGTTGAAAGATATTATTTTAATTTTATTTAAAATTACTTTTCTTTTGATATATTAAAAAAAACTATATTAAAAATACAATAAACCATATCATTGATTAGGGATAAATCACATTTTTTCTTTTCTGACCTAAAATTACACGTTATAAGATCCATTCTCGGTAACGTAACAGCACACAAACTAAAAGCAAGAGTTCAAATTTTGTTAGTTCGACGTGAATACTGATAAGTGATTAGACAGGAGAGTGGTTTCACCAAAATGTCATATTTGTAGCACATGATCACATGTATTACACAGTCTACATCTAAATTCCCTTCCCTTGCGGTTTGATTTAACACATTCATAATTATCCTCTACTCATCCACCCGGAAATCCTGCACGGTATGGACCTATAGTAACGCTGAGGTGTATATTATCTGCTTGATGTACTAGTCAGCAATGTGAAAATAACTGTTCAAAATAAAATAATGTAAATATAAATAAAGTTTTTTTTATCAAAGTATAAATAAAGACTTTTACGGTTGTTAATTATTTAATTTGTTAAAGAAAAATTGCTTCGTATCCGAACTAAATCTTATTTATCAAAATGTACATAGAAAAAAATTAATTTATTTTGAATTTTTATTACTAATATTTTAGAGTATTGATTATTTTTTATGATAAAATGTAAAAAAAAAATAGTATAATTCTTATTAACATTTAAATGAAATCTTTTTATGAACTTATATTTCCTAAAATATAAATGTCGATAAATAACTTTACTTTATAAAATTGTTAATTTAATGAGTTAGATAACACATATATCCACGCAATTTAATTTACGAGTCTAGTGTTGAAGTAATCTTTTCTAAAGATGTAGATTCATCTTTTTTTGCTAAAGTGATGATCTTTTTAATGGTCTACTTGTAAATAGTTTTGTATGGATTCTTTCTTTGAACTTTGATATTTGCTCGGACTCTCGTAATATCTCTGGACACAATTCTTCTAATTTTCTTTAACAAAAAATATTTTATGTTTTTAAGATTAAAATTCGATTGTTAAAGACATTGCATGCAATATATAAATATATCTCGTGAATAAATAGAAAATTTGAGATTGACATTCTATATTTTCTTAACGAGTTATCATTTAGATGTTTAAAGAGTATTTCAAAACATTCCTTAGCATTTTTTCAATTTATTTATATTTAAAATTGAGGAAAATATTACTTGAACCACCATCCATCCATAACTACAACAAAAAAACACGAAACAAACCGGTATCCAAATTGAATGATGGTAGTAGTAAGTGGTAAGTAGAATGTGAAATGAGGAGTTGGGTGGAATATTCATGTGATTATGATCATCCCATTCTCACATGAAACATGCGTGTGCACATGATTATAGTGGATACACTGCACTATAGGGTGGTGACCATACATGAGTATAGTAGTAAAAATGTAATGATTACTATGAACTTAGGGAAGATGGCAGGCCTTTACCAGTAATGATTAAAATTAAATTGAATTAAACATCTCCAGAGAACTGCGCAGCCATAGAGCCGCCATTTTCTCTTTCCTTTACTTTATGTTTTTCTGATCATTATTGCTTTTTACTTAAATTTTCATTTATTATATTTCCATCATAATCATTATCATTATTGTATTAGAGGAAATACTTTAGAAGCGGTAGTGAGAGAAAGCAAAAAAGTGAAACCATAAAAAGGAAAGGAGAACACATAAAGACATATTCTAACAAAAGATTTTAAATTAAAAAATAAAATACAGGAAGTGGTATGGATTCTGCATATATAGAGAGAGAAAGATGTAGAGATTTTTTATTTAAAAAAAAAAAACGGCAAAAGAAAAAGCTGAAAAGATCAGGTATTTAAAGCTTCTTCTCACAAGAGGATTTTGATGTATACTTCACACAAAGCTATAAGATTATGAACTAATTACTCAACTTATAGCCTCTAATAAACTTTTCAATATTTTTTTCCGGGTTTTTTTGTTTTTTCTCTAAAATTGGCTTTGAGACAGTGATCACATTCAAAACTCTCCTTTGTAGTTGAAGAAGCCTCTTTTCTCTTTTCAATATTTTTCTAGTTATAAATAAATCTAGGTTACTTTCTCAATATTGTAAAGTCTCGAAAAAGCTGCGATTTCTTATTTCTTTTCCTCACTTTGATATCTATCCTTGGCTTTTCTCATCGGTCCCCTCTATATAAACTCCCCAAAACAACCCTCATTTCTCATTCACTTACAATCAATCACTTATTCTTTTTCTTCCCCTTTCTTGAAAAATTTTCTATTGTTGTGAGAGAGTTAGTTATGGGTGAAGTAGTAGTTGTGAATGTGAGAGAGTTTGATCCTAATAAAGATAGAGAAAGTGTTGAAGCCGTTGAAAAAATATGTGAAGTTGGACCCAGTGGAAAACTTTCCCTCTTCACCGACTTGCACGGTGACCCTATTTGCAGAGTCCGTAACTCACCAACTTTTCTCATGCTGGTAAGTAATATTATTAAATGCAAAAACCATATACTATAATAATGTATCATATCATATCAACGAAAAAAATATTTGATTAGTCCTAACTTTGGTGTTATTTTAATTTTCAGGTAGCAGAGATAGGCAATGAGACAGTCGGAATGATACGAGGTTGTATCAAAACCGTTACATGCGGCAAAAAACTCACAAGACCAACAAAACACAACACAGAAACAAATCAAAATTCCAATCATGTCCCTGTCTTCACCAAACTAGCCTACGTTCTAGGCTTAAGAGTCTCTCCAAATCATAGAAGAATGGGAATAGGGCTAAAACTGGTAGAAAAAATGGAACAATGGTTTCGTGAGAATGGTGCTGAGTATTCATACATGGCTACTGAAAACGACAACGTTGCATCAGTAAAACTTTTCACCGACAAATGCGGTTACTCAAAGTTCCGTACACCGTCAATCCTTGTTAACCCCGTTTTCAAACACCGTCTCAATACATCATCGTCCAAAGTAAAAATCCTTAAACTCACACCAAACGACGCTGAAACACTCTACCGTCACAAATTCTCTACCACTGAGTTTTTTCCTCGCGACATTGATTCTGTTTTAAAAAACAAACTCACCCTCGGAACATTTATCGCTGTTCCGAGAGATGGAAATTATGGGGTCGGATCAAATAACTGGTCCGGCTCCGAAAACTTTTTAATGGACCCACCGAGTTCGTGGGCTTTAGTAAGTGTTTGGAACTGCAAAGACGTGTTTACTCTCGAAGTAAAAGGCGCGTCGCGCGTGAGACGTGTGTTATCAAAAACAACTCGAGTGTTAGACAAGGCTTTACCTTGGTTAAGGTTACCTTCGATTCCGAATTTTTTCAAACCGTTTGGGTTTCATCTAATGTATGGAATTGGTGGTGAAGGACCAGAAGTGTTGAAGATGGTAAAAGCTTTGTGTGGTTTTGCTCATAATCTTGCTATGGAAAATGGGTGTAGTGCTGTGGCTACTGAAGTTTCTAGCTGTGAACCGTTACGTTTTGCTATTCCTCATTGGAAGGTTTTGTCTTGTGAAGAAGATTTGTGGTGTATTAAGAGATTAGGGGAAGATTATAGTGATGGTTCTGTTGGTGATTGGACTAAATCCAAACCTGGTTTTTCCATTTTTGTTGACCCTAGAGAGTTTTAATTAAGGTTTAAGTTCTAACTACAAATTAGAAGAGTTAATTAGGTAGTTTCTTATTAGAACACAAAATATTAGTTAGTTTTTTTATTCTACTTTTTATTTATATTATAGTTGTAAGGAGGGGGTGTTAATGTGATATGTGACATGTCATGTCACTCATCAGATGTGAATTTTGATTGTAAAGGAACAAGAAATAGAATATCCCCTCTTTTTAATTTACTTGTTTTTAGTATTTTGCTTGATTAATTATTTTTTAGATGTAAAATTGATTTATGAGGTTTAATGTTGATTTAACGTATCGTTTGGGATATGGAGCTGGGTGATTTATATTCTGCAAAATCTGAATATTGGGAATGTGATATACATCGATGTGGATGAATCGAAAAATACTACTCCCTCCGTTTTAAAATGAGTGTTGCTTTAGTTCATTGCACACAGATTAAAAAATGGAATGAAATAATAATTAGATATAACACTTTTACTAAACTGTCCTTACTTTATAAGAAAAAGACAAACTTAAAGTTGCATTGAAAATTGTGAGAGAAAAGTTAAAGAGGGTAAAGTTGGAAGAAAAAAATTAAAGTTGTATTGGAAATGTAAAACGACATTCATTTTGAAATAAATTTTTTTGGCTAAAGCGACACTCATTTTGAAACGGAGGGAATAAAATAATTTTAAAATTTGGTGACTTTAGTGTATTTTAGATGAAATATAATGTTGAATGAATGATTATATAAATTTACTTTGATAAAAGAGATAAAGACAAAGACATCAAGATCATCCAACACAAAATCACTTAAATGTTTTTCGGGTGAATCACAATATCCGTTAGGATTTGTTAGAAGACTAAATTTTTTGTTTATGTTCGATGTGGGGGCCTTACACTATAGGGCCACAACTTTAAATTTTGTTTTTGTTTGTTTTATTGGGTTCCTAGTATCTTACTTATTGAAGGTAGTGGGAATCAAATGGTGCCCATTAAGTTTTTGTGGAAGTCTCCTAATATGGGCAATTACAGTGACATTCTCCTAATTACCACAGTAATATAGAGGAAGACATTTACAAAGATTCATCATGGGACATACATGTTTCGTTGATATGATGTATGGATGTTCTAGTGTTTCTTCTAAGTTTAAAACTTTTTTTAGGATGAGTGAATATGAAGGAATTTGGTCGGTGACTTCTCACGGTTTTCTTTTGAACCTTTTATAGGAAGTTATTATATGGTATTTTGGATTGAACTATTGTGCCTATATTTAGTTTAGCTTTTCACTAGAATTATAAGTTTAGAGTTAAGACTTGCTGAAAGCAAATTATCATGTTGCAAATGCAAAGGCTTTTGTGGATACTGGATAGGCATGCATAAAAGTATGAGAGGCAAAAAGAGATTTTAGCCCATATCCCTTTCTTTACATTTGATTGTACCAATTCCCCAAACTTTTGTTAAAAGTAATTAGAACTTGGTTAGAATGAGGAATTGGTGGGGAACTTTGTTCATGTATGTTTTGGTTTTGTGTCGACAAATATTGATTGAATTGATTCTGTAAAACTTGGTTAGAATGGAGAATTGGTGAAAAACTTTGGTGGAAAACTTTATGTTTAAACATAAAATGATTTATGTTTTGTTACATTTATGAAAGAGTACTTGAATAATAAAATTTCAATGTTTATTCAAAAAAAAAAAAAAATCAATGTTAATTTAAAAGCTCTAGTTGGAAGTAAAATCAATTCTATACGAAAACAATCAAACATGTCATAATTAGTTATACATTTACACAATTAATTTTGACCTCTTTTAAACCAAACATACACTTAAACTCATTGTATATGTATAATTAAAATATATCTTAAACATATTGTGATCAACTTTTTTAACATATCAATTATTTATTTGTCTCTTTGTGCTTTGATATGCTTTTCAACATCGTTGTGAAAGAAACATTTTCTTTTCATTTTTGGTCCTGATGTAATTTGAAGTTTATTTATGTAAATGATTAAGTAGGGCTATATACAAAAATAAATAGTGCAAGTAAGATAATGTATTGATTTCTTTAACTTGACCTTTATAGGACCTCTCCCTCTCAATTTGATTCCAGTTCCTTTTGTGATTGTAGTTTGGAACTTTAGCGAAGGCACGTTTAGGGATAGTGACGTAAAGAAAACAAGCTAAGGATAAAAGCTGGTTTTTATTTTTATTTTTTCATAAATAGACATTTTAGTATTTGAAATTGTTTTCAAATTTACGAAATACTAATAATTTCTTAAATACAAAAATATCAACCATCTCTGTGAACTTAGCTCAATTTATATAGATATATTGCATATTATATGTAGAAACTGAAGTTCGAATCCCAAACACCCCTACTTCTTCACATCTATATAAGTTCTAGTCACTAGGCTATTTGAAAATATATATATATATATATATATATATATATATATATATATATATATATATATATATATA
>Ga0099826_10003246_pt1 | contig 10965 bp, 4 predicted proteins | sample Mtrugardesep15_FD_76830 | JGI IMG/M metagenome (GOLD analysis project Ga0099826, IMG submission 76830) | Root nodule microbial communities of legume samples collected from California, USA - M. trunc garden sep15 | ecosystem: Host-associated > Plants > Roots > Nodule | place: USA: California...
ATATATATATATATATATATATATATATATATATATATATATATATATATATATATATATATATATTTGTGTGTGTGGGTGGGCGTGCGCGCACGCACGCTCGTGCTTGTTGAAAATAATATTTAATATATACATTATTTACCAATTGTTAGAGATCATAAAATAACAAAATAATATTGAAATGATACAAATATAAATTAGTTTTTTACTTTTAGAAACTTTTATTACACACTACTTATCTTAATATACTTAGAACAACCGATATCGAATTCGATTGATAGGAATATGAAGGAAAAAAGAATTTAAATTTCATTGAAATCGAACTTACAATATGAACTATGACTCTTCATTTTCATACCATTTGAGTTTCGAGTGAACATGTTTACGAAATTTGAGGTACGAAAAATATTTTCAAAGACAAAAATATGAGGACTAATACGGGATCTAAAAAACCAAAAGACTCCCTCGTTTGTTCTCTTCCTCCTCATTTCTTCTCTTTACTTCTCTTCCTCCTCATTTATTCTCTTTACCTCTCTTCCTCCTCATTTCTTCTCTTAGCCCATTTCCTAGCCCATTTGATCCCGCCTAGGATGATGGCGATGGTTCTAATGATCCCACTTAAGACCGTGACAACCTTGGACCCAGTTTTTAATCCCAAGGTTGAATGAAAAGTAAGAGGTATGATCAACGTTATTCCAAGTCTAAAACGGGAAGTAAGAAAACCTAACTAACAGATTACATCAAAGCAGTCGCAATTTCTCCAGATTTTGTGTAAACTATCACGCTGTCAGATTACATCAAAAACCACAAACAACCTGTGTCAATGATCACCCCTAGTCTTCAACTTGATTCTTATGCAAGACTTTTCCGCTTTATTGACTTCCTTATGTTCGGTTGGATTTGTGTGTTAATTTTTATTGTTACATGCCATGCATCAAGCATCATTGCTTGGATTGTAACATATCTCCGCAAGAAAATGAAAGAAAAGAGAAACTAGGATTGTTCTACCTAACCTCAACGAGGGTTTCTCTAACTCAAAAATGTGCTTCACCTCAAAAAAAGTGCTGGGATGTGTGCACGTGTGATGAAAAAAGAGGTTTGTGTGCACGTGTGATGAAGTATATGATAGTGTCACATGGTTTATGTAATCTATTTTTTTAATTATATATATTGTAGTTTAGGGTAATCTTATATATATTTGTCATTTTTAGTATTTTAGTTGACCTTAGACCTGATTATTTAGCTGTACTATTTTATTTATGTTGGGAAAGATACTATCCCTTTTTCGATTTTGGAGCTATGTGGACAAAGAAAAGTGGATTGACAACATGGGGGGCATGCTTAGTGTGATCGCCACGGTGATTGCCACCGTGTTGTATGAAAGCGGGACAAACCCGCCTGGGGGTTTGTATTCCCCCGCAGGAAAGTAGTAAAACCTGCACAACGGTGAATAAAAGTAAAATATGTTATGGTCAAGCCGTAATGTCGGTTGCAGACCCCAAACTATTTTCTCGCTTCGGCGTTATCTTAATCTGATTCTAGTGGAAACAAAATTGATTTTATTTTTGAAGGAAAAAATTGATTTTTTTTTTAGCTAAGAAGCAATATATTAATCTGATTCTAGTAAAAATCATGTGAATTTTCTTTCTTTGGGTAACAATGGAATGGACTCATCATTCTTTTTCCTACTCTTTTGATCTACAATTACTTTTTTTGTCGAAAAAATATATTGTGATAATTTACAAAGTAGCAACTAACAAGGACCTAAAACAAGGTTAAAAATGTTCTATTCATATTATATTTTACAGTAATTTTTTTTTTGAAGGAATTTTACAGTAAATTATGTTTCTTCTTCTACCATTAGTGTATGATGATTGTTTTAGTGGGTCGGGTGATTGTTTTAGTAGATCGAGTACCTCTTTACTTACGCTCGGGTCGTGTCGTGGATTGAAGCACCTATTGTACTTTCCTCACTTTGGGTTAAAAAAATAATTTTGTTGTTAAAAAAAAATCTGAGCAAAGGAAAAAAATCTGCTTTAGTGACATAGCTAGTTTCAATGAATTAAGTTCAAAAGGAACATGCTCTCTTGAAGGTGCTTCAATGTTGAATGGTTGTGTTCTTATGAGTTTGTTTATTTAATTTGTTTATCATAATGAAAAAAAATTGAAATTTTGTTGAACTGTAATGTAACTCCCTATAGTTGTTCCGTTGACGCCATCATAAAAATAGAAAAAATAATTTCTTGTAGTTATTCTAAAAAAGTTTAAATATGATTTTTGTCTCTGAACTGTTAAAATTAAATTTTTCGACAAAAAAAGTGGAAATTAAATTAAATATTAAAAAAAAGTGACAAAAAACTAAAATTATATATTAATTTTTTTTTCCGAAAATACTAAATTTTTTAATTTTTTTTTAATTTTTGAATTTTAATGCATACTTAATTTTTTTGAATTTTTAATTTTTTTTCCCAGTTTTTAAAATTTTAATTTTTTTTAAAGTTTTAATGACGTGGCCTGCCACGTGGTCAAAGTTGCACAGTCAGCAACTGTCGTATGGCAAAACCATGCCAAATCATATCTCTCGTGGGGCCAGGGACCATTTTCAAATAATTTTTTTTTTGCAGTGATGTTTTTCATTTTTTTTTGCAAGGACGAAAATCATATTTAAGTCTTCTAAAAAACTTCACTGCCTGAGCAAAAGTGATTGTGCAACTGCTCCAGAAGTTACATTTGTAACTGCAACCATCTTCGTTCGTCAGAGCCGGTCTAAGGGTCAAGCAACCCGGTTAAGAACTTTACCCAAAGAAGGAAAATTCACATGATTTTTACTTGAATCAGATTAATATGTTGCTTCTTAGTAAAAAAAAAAGAAAAGAGTTATGCTATATGGTACGAAACAATTTGTCGTGCATGCCACACGAATGCACACTTAACTTTACAAACTCTTTGTTTATGAACTTGTTTTATTATTTTAATATTAATCATAGCAAATAATTATTATTTCTAGTGACACCGCCAAATCACCTCTATACTTGCCGTCATCTTTGACACCGCCATTGTCATGTTGCATCCCATTGCCATGGCTTATACAAAAATCATGAGAGAGATCAGAGCAGTGAAGCACAAAACAGATGAGAGGTAGGTAGTGGCAAGGGAGCAGAGCACTGTAGCTTAAAAAGAAAAGAAGCAGGTGGATATCATCACAAAACAATCTAAATATTCATCTTTTCACATTAAACCATATTGTTTCAAATGGACTAGGATTGTGCATTACGAGCAAAATAAAAATGGAGAAGGGGATATGAAGATATGAAAACACAGCATGGAGAGAACAGTGATTGATAAGGTCAAATAAGCATAAGAAACAGCATTCGCGTGATTAGCACGAAAAAAGCTATCATGCTATTTAGCATTTTTCAAAAAAAAATATCAATTTTTTCCTTCAAAAATAGAATCAATTTTGTTTCCACTAGAATCAGATTAAGATAACGCCGCCCAATTGTTTGTAGACTGAACACAAGAGATGCATATATATTTTCTCAATATTTCCATAATAAATAATAATCATCAACCTTAAAAATACCAACTCAATTTCTGGTTGCAATAACTGCAACACTAGTTGCAAGTAATCATAAGGCTACTATAAGAAAGAGACAGTGTTCATGCCTTTCTAAAGATTAGATCTATTGCACGTATGCTCTATTCAATATCCATTATTAGTCAAATAAATAAAAGTTTACATGTGGCTGAATTCATTGGGCACATGGATAATTCCTTAAACATTAGGAGCTTTGTATTTGTCTTTAGGAATTTTGTACTCTGAATTGTCATAGTGCTCAGTACTCTTGAATTCTGCATTATATATTTTGCAAATCGAAGCTCACAATTTATGCGGCTGTAATTTCTAAGCGAGCATGTTGTAAGATGAGATAAAAGGCATTCGGGAACAATTGCTGGCTCCTCCCAATCTCCATCACCAAAATTGTTTACTTTATAAGAGTTTGAAGCTTGGGAAAGTTTCCAAGAAATTTTATCAGCCAGCTCCACTTCAACTTCCCCAATGCAGGCATACGGTCGAATATAAGCTCCATGCGGGTTAAATTGTAGAACATGTTATCTAACCTAGAGGACCCCACCTGCGTAAATTACAGGTATAATATTAAAGGGATGTGGAGGAAAAATTGGGGGGAAACATATGTGTCATATTCAGCCACATAGATAATAAGATAATAGTTTCATACTAAATCAACATTTTTTTTTTAAGGATACTAAATCAACATTTTAGTCCTTCATATTTAAAAACAGCAAATTACTTTCTTAAATTGAACAATGTGATTAAATTTAGTAATAGTATAGCCCACAATTTTTAAGGTTCTATGTTTTATTGATGTGGTAAGAGACTATTAAGTTTTTATTTGGTTTTTGATGAATCAATAATCTAATGAGTAAATTGATGAAGTTTTACAAATTAAGAGACGAATGCTTTGTTTTGTAATTTTGAACAACAAAATTGATTGGATATACTCATCGATTACATGGATCCCTCCTCGACATGAGAAGGGATTTGTTTGTACCTTACCCTAACATCCAATATTACCTATCTGATTTGTTTTGTTTTCATTCCCACCTTTTATTTGATAAGGCTTGATTTTTTGCTTAATGGTGATTTATTAGAAAACTGAAACAACAAGTGATAACAATAAATTGAAAAGTGGCAAAAGACATACCAGTTGTAGGGGAAACACTTGTAGGCGCAGATGCTCGACGTTATGAAACCAATCAAACAAAGAATGCATATCACAAATGTTAGCTTTGACCAACTTGGAAAAGCATGCAACACGTCTTTGTGAATGTGAACAACACCGACAGTCACTATAAGTTGTATATACGATTAAATTCTTTGTTTCCAGCTCCTCTAGAAGGGGAACCCCAGAGAGAAGTTTCCAGAGATATTCATGACTTCTGAAAGTGACATATTCCATGTGAAGTGCTTTGAGTAAAGGAAGATGAACTTGTGAAAAACTTGTGAAAGTGACAGATTCCATGTGAAGTGCTTTGAGTAAGGGAAGATGAACTTGTGGAACATCTTTGAATGTTAAGCACTTCAATTTAAGGACAGACAAGGTTTTGCTATTTAAAAAGAAAGAAGGCAACACGGAGTTGCAGAGATCGAGATTGAGATTGTTTGTAAGGTTTATTATATTTGCACTGTCAATAAAAGTTTGGACATCACGAGCACATCTGAATTTGTAAAATTTAAGGTTTAATGAGAGGATAGGTAGAGTATTATCTCGCTTGGTGAGGAAGGAGTTGAAGAATTTCCGAAGGGTGGAATCTTTGTCATCGAAGTTGAGGGTGAGTTGTGAGAGGAAGAGTGGTTTCCATCTCTTTGAGAGGAGGCTTGTGACCGCGGTGTCTTTCATCGGAAGGAAGGAAAGAATGTGATATAGAAGGGAATCAGACAAAGCGCTGATTCTGTCTTCTTCTTCTTCTTCTTCTTCTTCTATCCGCTGCCTCATTGAGGTGTAATGAACAGAGAGAATCGCAACCTGTTGCAATTAGTTTAGTAGATGTGAAAAGCGAGGGTTTGGAATTTGACCTAACTTAATTAATATATATGCCATGTCGTCGTAGATACAAGTCCATGCTCAATAACCATTATCTTCTTTCTTTGATTTGTAACAAAAATAAAAATAAAGATAAATTTGTTTGTTACTAAAGAAAATATTTTGCCTTTTTTAGTGTGAACCGGTGTTCGTTTCGTATGGCCAAAATTGAATATATGATCCTTTAATTTATTGAGAAGCGGTTACAAGTAGTTTTTCAAAAAAATAGAGTTTTTTTTAAAGAGAGATAAAATAAGGGTGAAAAGATTGAACCAAATTTAGAAGAAAAAAAAAATCTCTTTTATATAGTTGTATCGAAACAAACTAAATATTTTTTGTTACAGTAAACAAACATAAAATAGATTTTTTTTTTTAAGAATCTGTTTGTTATAGTTTTTTAAGAAAAAATCATTTTATTTTAAATAATCACTTTTTAAGTGTATTGCATGCTTTTGAGTCTCCTTAAATAGTCATCCATGTGCGGGGCTTTTTTCTTCAACAAGCCAACATATATTTGCATCAAATATTCCTTCTAGAAATATTTGGTACAAAAATATATTTGTATCACATCTTCATTTTAGAAACATATGGTACAAAAATATATTTGCATCAAATCTTTCTTCTACAAATATATTTGTAGAACAAATCTTCTATATATTTGATACAAATCTTTTGGAAGCGCACAATATATTTGAAGCAAATCATTTATATTTTCGACACCAATTTTCAAGAAACACAAGATATATTTGAAAAAAATCTTTCTTAAAACCAACTTGAAGCACACAATAACCACCTTCTAGAAACACCTTAAAAACACCGGTCGTCCATAAATATATTTTTAGCAACAATATTCTAGAAACACAAAATATACCTTTTCCAAATCTATTTTGGAAATAACTTCAAACACACGACAAATATAAACCGGCAGAGGAAGGCTTCTAGAACCACACGCTTCTTAGAACACAAGTAACATAAATCAATTCTTTAATCAAATCTTCTTAAATCACACGTGAAAATACACCACTCCAAGAATGCTAAATACGGTACAACACCTTATATGAGATGTTATACTATATGTTTAAGATATTTGGTCCAACATCTTGCCAAGACAAAAAAAAAATTGATAAAAAACAATATGATATTAGTTCATTAAATCATGGAAATACACCTCACAAATTTTGTCTAGGACAAATTGTTTTAACAAAATGAAGTCAACTCAACAATCAAAAACAAAACAATTATACTAAAAATAAAGTAAAAATATTAAACTAATAATAAAGTTTGTTTAATAATTCCAAAAAAAAAAGATCAAAGCAATGGTAAAGAATAAACTAAAAGAAAAATAATAATTCGTAACTTTTTTTTTCTTACAGAATATTTAAACTAACTTCCAGAAAGAAAAAGAATAATTCGTAACATTTTTTTTACAAAGAATATTTAAACTAGCTTCAAAAAAAAAAAATCGTAACTTTTTTTTGACAGAATATTTAAACTAGAAATAAATCTGAAACCATGATTAAATTTTTCTTACTTTCGTTTTGAAACTTTTAAATTTTATAGAATCTTTCTCAAGTCCTTTAGAATGGGTCTCTGTATAAATAATTGCTTAAGTTAGTAGCGCTAAGTAAGTTATTTTTTATTTTTTTAAGGAAGTAGCGCTAAGTAAGTTTTTTTTTTTTTAGGGAATAGCGCTAGGTAAGTTGTCGACCAAAGATTGGCCTACCTTGTATTTATTTATTATTGATTTGACTAACCTTGTGCTAAGGAGACTTCATATCGTTGTTAATATATACCATTTTTTATTGTTAAAAAAAAAAAATAATATAGGAACTAAATTGGCGAGAAAGTAATAATTTATAAATGATATTGACTTTTTAATCACATTTTGATTTAAAAAAAAATCATTTTCACATTTAATATTCTTTAGATTAGTTGAGGAACCCAAAATCTTAACATAGTTATTTCTTTGGTGTAATAGTTTAAAGAAAAAAGGATATAATTGTTCAGAGTTGTTAGCAAAATCTTTAATTAGGCATGTCAGATGATGATACACTACGTCCAACATGACTGATAAATCTAGTTCTCCATATCACCACTAAAATTACATTTTAATTTTCAAAAATTCATTTTCACGTCTTAACATTCTATAGAGGAGTCGAGGAACCTAAAATCTTAACATAGTTACTTCTTAGGTGTAATCGTTTAAAGAAAAAATAAATAATAGTTAAGAGTTGTTAGCCGAATCCTTAATTTAAGTTCAACTCAAATTAGATACGCCATATAATGGTACACTACATCAAACATGACTGATAAATCTAGTTCTCCATATCACCACTAAAATTAGCACGATCCAATGGCAACAACAACAAAATCTGCGCCACAAAAGATGAAGCATCTAACGCTGGTGTCATTACAAACAATAAGCTTTTAATCTAAATTGAGGTTTAAGTCATTGTGCCTCAGTTGGATCATCAATTTTTTTGGCACGTAGAGTTCTACAATCAAGATAAGTCCAAGCATTTGAAAGGTAATATAATCTCAGTGCATATGCATCTGACACTTCCACTAGAAAATATCATCAAATCAATACTCATCAAAGATTCAGTAAATGCAACAATGTCATACTCCTTATACATAAGGTTACCATGACTCAATCTACTGACTTTTTAATCAATGGTTGCCCACTTATCTGCCCATAAGTAGCAAAATAAGCAATTTAACAGAGTGGAATCACAACTTTAAAGTTAATAAATAACTCAATTTTCAGAGTCACAGACGAGCAACCTTACACACACATCCACACTTGCTTTACTCTCTAAAACTTACTTATGCAAGTAATTACCCCACTCAACAAACAGAAAAACAAGTGTTCCAAACAACATGGCATACAAAGACCACAAAATTATGGTTTATGTACACTAAATGGTCGAATAATCTCCAACAAATAACCACAAACCAAAGCGATGGTTCTCTATACATAATGCAAGCTAATTAAAGTCAAAGCCCTGGCTGATCTCAAGTCTTACGGCTAATCACTGGCACAGATTCATTTGTCACAGAATTACTTATGAACCAATTTCTATGTAATAGTAACATAGTGAGACAGATAGAAAACCTGATGGCAAACTCCTTGCTGGGAGACAAGTGTTGCTAGTTGATTAAAGATGCTGTTGAGCTCATGAATAGTGAACAAATATAGGTTTGAGGTAAAAATATATCAAATGTGAAGTTTATAATAGCATGTATTTTGGTTCGGTTTATATTACTTCTTAAAAAACTTCGATCCAGTCAAGTGTAGCTTGAATTGAACTAGATCATTTGATATTTAGTGTCGTGGACTTGGCTTGTCTTGAATTTCTATGTTATTTCAGTCAGCGTGCTAACTACTGTTTGTTTGCAATTGCAAGACTAACATAAACACCACTAGGTACTAACTCTGAGAAACTAATTCAATTTATAAAAATAAGGAATTGGGCGAAAAAATGCACCCTTTCTCATTTTTTGCAAGTTGAGAATTTTTTTTCAAACTCTCATTTTCTGAATGGTTACATAATGATCTTTTTGAGCATTTACAAACTCAAATTCCAAAGATGTACTAAGCTTTTCCAAGGCATCCAAAAATGCCAATAAATGTCAAACAAGAAATATGACACAACATAAAGATAATTCCAGTAGTCTCTCCTTTCCTCTGTTTAGTTTGAACGTTATATTCATCAAGGTGCCTCCATGAAATATTTGGAAGCTAGTTCTAATGGTAACGGTCTAACGGACGTGTAGCTACTGTAAAACTTAGAGATTGACATAGGTTGCTAGTGTTTCTTCAGTGTAATAGACACCGTTTTTGCCAGTTCATTCTTGTCTCCTCCTTCCCTCTTTGCACTTTTCTGCCATGAGATACGTGCAACTTTTGTGTCCTCTGATTTTCGTGGTTCCTACAGTCAGCGGTGGTGGTGGTGAACCACCACCCATACACCCATTTAAGTTGCATCGTTCGCTGCCAAAACCTCCACCCCCCTTCATCTAGATCTGACCCTTGATATCCATATCCTGCCAGATCCGACTCTACTTTGTGTGTCCTCCCTTCGTGTTTATATATAGATCTGCCTTAATCTTGATTACTTTTCTTTTTATGTTGTTTAGAGTCATTGTTTTATCTACTGTGATTGGTGATTGTTCCAGTTGTTAGATCTTGATTACATCGTGCCTGGTCCATATGTGTTCAGATCTGAGGTTGTTTAACAGGGCAGCTGTTTGTCGTTTTTCTGTGAGGTTAAATTGCCTTATGTCTATTTGTCAGGTCACTCACTCTTGGGTTATAGAGATGTCATAGAGCTGCAGTTTCAAGCTTTTATGGTGCAACAAGAAGATGATATGGCTAATCATCACAATTTATTTTTTTGACAAAAAAAAAAAAAACTTTTACTTTTTTGACAAAAAACTAATTGTAGTTCAAAATAGTGAGATGAACGAACAATTCATCAATTCATTTCATTGCTACCCAAACAAAGAAATTCACTTCATGTGTGAATAGTTCATAAGGCTACTATTGCACGCAAGCATTCAACCGTCAAATAAATAAAAGTTGACATATGACTGAAACTTTGGGCAAAAAGATAATTCCATGAACATTTGGTGCTTTGTATTTGTGTATACGGATTTGGCACTTCCAATTGTCATAGTTCTTAGTACTCTTGAATTATGCATGATATATCATATATTTAGCAAATTGAAGCTTCACAATTGATGAATTCAATATAATCATCATCACAAATGCAATGCACACAGTACTTAGCCTCGTTATATGCATCAATACGTACAAGTATAAAATTTGACAAAGTTGGTCCAAAGCTGGACTGTCATGACGAATATATATTTGGAGAAAGAAATAGTAATGGGATACAAAAGGCTTATCACCAGTAAGAATGGGGTGTATCCTCCTGGTCAATTTGGTCTCTGGAACAACTATGCCACAAAAAATAAAAAAACCATGAGGAAAAACATCAATACAAAGAAAATCTTGATCATCAGCCACCTATTAGAAGATATGCTATTCAAATACTTCAACAAAGCCCCTTGTGCCCCCTCTACATTTGCCAGGGTATCATCCATGTTCTCATCAATCCTGCAAATTAAGTACTTCTGTCAACCTCACCAATGTCTCAGTTGGCCAATATGAAAACAAAAATCAAGCAAAGGGCTTAATTACACTTTTGGTCCTCGTGTTTTGGTCTACTCACGAAACTGGTCCTGCCCTTTTAAAACAGAACAAAATTATCCTTCAATTATTATCTTTGTTGCATTTTTCGTCCTACCCCTCATTTTATTCTCCAAAAACGTAGAAAAATAACAGTTTTAGACC
>Ga0099826_10003247_pt1 | contig 10964 bp, 4 predicted proteins | sample Mtrugardesep15_FD_76830 | JGI IMG/M metagenome (GOLD analysis project Ga0099826, IMG submission 76830) | Root nodule microbial communities of legume samples collected from California, USA - M. trunc garden sep15 | ecosystem: Host-associated > Plants > Roots > Nodule | place: USA: California...
ACCCCCCAATTTTAATACATCTTTATGATAATGCTATTACTCGTTGAGAAGAAATAGTCCCTGTGGATACGAATTATTTATTACTTCGATATAAGTTAGTACACTTGCTAATCTTCTATCAACCCTCCATCTTCATCCTTCCCCTAAATATCCAAACCTCCCCTCACAAGATGTAGAACCCATGTGGTAATGCGATGATCGGTGCCTTGCTATTCATAACACCTTATCAGAGTTGCTCACGGTGGCCGCCAGACCATTGAGTTTTCCTAGTGGTTGTTTACGGTTCATTGGGTTTATTAGCTCTTATCCTTTTGGTAATCGTTGATGTCTTTGTTTAATCCTCATTCATCGCGTTTCCTTTTGGTCACTGCCATTTTTCAAGGAATAAAGAGGTTTGTGTTAGTTCCAATCTGGAACATAGATTCGGGTTATGGTCTGTTTCAGGTCCTCTATCATTCTGATCTGTGTGGTAAGCTCGTTGATTCGAAGATTTTGAATATGTCTCATGTTCGATTGTCCTCAGAACACCTTCATTCTTTTAATAATAGCTGGTCTTTATGTTTGTTGTTTCGTCTTGGTGGGTCGCTGATGGTTTCATGTGTTTCCAGATCTTCTTCGTTGGCGTGTTGTTAGTTTACGTGAGTCTCCGACTGCTCGCGTATGTGCTTTTTATGCTTCAGTTCTTTTTTTGGTGTATGGTTCAAAGATTGACGGGTTAGTTCAAGATTGTTGCCTCCTTTTGATGTGGTTTAGTTTTAAAAACCCAAAAGGGTACAATCATGTTACCATGAAGGGTCTGTTTGGTTACTGATGTATTAGTGCACAGCTGCATGCATAAATTTCCTGCAGCTTTTTTTTCAAGCTAAAACAATGGAAAAAGCCTGATTTTATTCTCTTAAACCCTAAATAATTATTTGCTATAAATAGAGACCCTTGCACACATTATTATTCATTTAGAAATCTAGCGGTTCAAGGCAAGGGTCAATCATTAGAGTTCCAAGACAGATGATCTCCATCCTTATCTTGTTTTCTATATTGTATGTTTTTCTATTGTTTCGTAATGATGTATGTTGTCATGTACAACTATACCTCTTTGATTAGAGTTCTAAGATAAACCTCTTCTTATTTGTTGGATTCAATAAAGTTTTTTTTTATTCTTTAGGATTTGAGTTATATTTGCTTTTCATATGTTTTGTCGTTTCAATCTCTTGCAAACTCGGTTAGGGTTCATAAACTAATTCTTGTGCTTTAACTGAATCGTTACATATGGCTTTTGCTCAAGAGTCTTTAATTTATTAGGGATCCATAGGGTATTAGGGTTAGACTTCTCAATAAGAAACACGAGATGTTGATGTCAAAGGATATTTCCATGTCGTTCATAATTAAGTTATGGAGGATATGGAGTAATTCGACATCTATAAAAATATTCTTCCTGTAGTAAACCATTGTGTATATAATCGTTAAGTCTTAATTAATAGGTACTTTGAATTAATCCAACAAAGAAGGAACATGAAATTCAAGGATTCTCTAATCAGTGTTACACATCTAGATCACACAAACCTAATCTTGAATTGGTTAGGGAAATTAAACCCCACAAACCTCTTTTACATCCCTTTTCTATTTTCTTTCTAATAAATTTTGCAAATTACCAAGTTGAACGACAATCTATGTGGAGACGTTAAACTTACTACTTTATTACTTGTTACGATTTGGTGCACTTGCCAATCATGTCTGTCATCCCTCGATTTGAGTTCTTATGCGTATAACTGAAACATGCCGTGTTTGGTGGGTTGGCCTCTTCGATTCTCCAATGTTCCAGGTCTGTTGAGATGTGTAGCTTTCAAGGCGTCATGTCTGCCTCCATTTTGGTACTGGCTATTTATCCATGTTAGTCCTTGTGATTGTTCCCGAAATGTTATGCTCGAAAGAGCTTTTGTGCTTGATGTTGTGTTCAGGGAGCTGTTGGTACTTGGATTTTGATATCATGTTGGTGGTTGATCAATTCCCCATATTTAAACCCTAACTTTTCTTTGTAGATGTTCACTCTTTATATTTTTTGTAACTTGGTTTCAAGTTCGTACATGGGTTCGCTGAGTTGCATCCATGATGAGTGAATTTTTATCAAAATAAATTAGGATGGATCCACTTGATCTATTTGGATTGTACCTAAGTCTTTGTATCTTTCTTTTTATAAATATATATTTTTCCTTTTACGTAAAAAAAAGTGAAATAGTATATTTGTTTAAAGAAGTGAAGAAAGAAATCAGATGAGCCCCTCTATCAAACCTAACACCACACCAGCAATTTGGCGACACACCTTATAGGGTTTGCATGCAATTGTCCCCACTATGTTTTGATAGTTTACTTTAAATGTGTGAGGATATGCCACAGTATATTAAATGTATTTAAACTATGAATTTTTGTTGTTGCTTATTTTGATTTTAAAATGTCTTTAGTTAATTAGTTTAATCTTTAAATGTATTTTTGTTTGTCAATTTATTCTATAAAATTACTAACAAGAAACATATTTAGAGATTAATTTGCAATTTTGTTACATTCAAAAGTGCCAACACATCACATGAAAGAATTTCCTCTCATATGAGCTATCATTAATCATATATGAAAACGTGTGACATATGAATAGTTAAATAATTAGTTTTAGTTCTTAAAATAGAGATATATATTTTTGTTGACCTTAAAAATAAGAAAATCATTTAATATTTTTTAAAATATAAAAAATTATAGACCCAAGAACGCTTAGATGAGATGAAACGAGTCTCTTCTAATTTAACCAAGGTCCTGAGTTCGAATCCAACATTGGGCATGCAACAGCAATAAAACTCTTAGGGAGAGTCTGCCGCTCATTTGAGTCCCACAGTGCTCGAGGGATTAGTCTACGTAATTGCGCGCGGAGGATACCTGATTTACACCCAAAAAATATAAAAAATTATAAAAATAATTATAATGTATATTTATGCTTTTAACAATAAAATGTTCTATGCGTATTCAATTTAATATGCTATATATTTGTATATATTCAAAGTTCATGAGTCCGTCTCTATAGTCCTCCGATCACCAATGGCCATGCCAAGTGCAACAAACCACCACACTACCATTCTTATCTATTTTCATCTAATGAACTAACAAATTGCCACACACTCCATTGAACTACCGTTACCTTTACCGCATTCCACCGATGTCATGTTGTATCTTTTTTCTTTTTTTGGTGGTGACCGAAGTTTGAACCTCAGATCTTCCATATATTATAAATTGTATCATTTGTCTCCTCTAAAGTCTTAATACATTGTGTGAAACCCTACGTATAAGTTAAAAAGCTCATGTGTTAAAAAATGATTAAAAAGAATGTACAAAATATACTTATTTTATATTTATTGTAGTGTGGCAGAGAATGGAAGAAAAGAATGCCTAATTCTTAAGTAGCCCAATAATGCAAGCTGAAATTGTTACGTGAGAAAAAGGTCAAGCACACAAGAAATAGGCAGACTTGAACGGAGGGCATACGGCATAGATAAGAACAAAATTCTCTTTGTTATTTTAATTAAATTATGGGGAATGTTAACCGTCCTAAGGCAATGGTTAAACATATAAAACAAGTAAGTTTTTATTAAAAAATTGTGTAATCATTATTTTATTAAAAGTAAAGTTTTATATGTTGTATGATTATATATGCTATGTTCATTGTAATGAAGGGTTATGGTGGATCAAATATCTCTTTTAATATATTTTTTTTAAGAAAAATATCTCTTTAAATATATTTTTTTTAAGAAAAATATCTCTTTAAATATATTTCTCCTTTCATGGGTTTGAATCTATACTATATATAAAGAAAACTACATCTTTCGGTACTTTTGAGCTAGATTTTTCTTTCCAAAAATGTTGTTAATTTTCCATAAAAAAAATGTAACAAATAAATAAGAATAAATTTAAATATTAAAAAATGTAACAAACACGATATGAATATGTATATATGTTTGATTTTTTTTACTTTATCATTTAAAAGTGTAACAAACTAGATGAGTATATTTATACTTACTTTTCTATTATCCCACTTTTACCCTTAAATAATTTTTTCTATAATAAAGATTGTTGTCGGTGTCATTTAAAAAAAAAAGAATTTAGATTTTTTTTATTTATATTTTTGGTGTTATTGAAATAGATAATCATGGTTACTCCCTCCATTCCTTTTTAAGTGTCTTTTTAGAAAATTAACACAAAAATAGTGAAGTGTATTTTTGCACATTTTCTTCCTATTATACCCTCATTTTAATCCACAATAAATTTCTATTTTTTTGCACACATTTTATCTTTTCAATAAATTTAATATGTTATTTTTCTCTCGTAACAAACAATTGTCGATTATTATTTTTTCTCCAACAAATTCCTATTTTTTTACGCACTATCTCTTATAACAAACAATTGTCAATTTTCTAAATATTGTGCATTTTCTTAATTATTTCAAATCAATATAAAAATTATATTGATGAAACTTATTCTTCATTGTCATCTTGTTCTTGTTCTTGTATCTTTTCAAATGAGTCTTCAACTATTGCTCCCTCTTCACCTCTCATCAACAATTCCAACGATTCTTCCACTTTTTTATTCTTTTTGAACATTCATGGAGTCTTTTATTTTTCTTCTCTCAAATATGTTCTTTTACTTTGTACTTGAAATTTTTAATTGTTACTCATCTTATTTACAGAATTTTAACTCTTCTTGGAACCATTGTTTGTAACAAAATTTTGTTTAAATTTGAAGATAACAAGAAATAAACTTTGTTTAAAAAAAACTTTGTTCCAAATAGATAACATTAATTAGTTTTATTGAAAAAAAATAAGAGTAATTGACAAAGGGTATAATTGACAAATCGTACTCTTAAAATACAAAAAAAACAGTTAAATAGGAACGTAAAATTCACAATAAAAAGACACTTAAAAAGGAACGGAGGAAGTAGTTTGGTTTGTTATAACTTGAAAGCAACAAACATTTATATTTCTAGTTTTAATCAAAATCAAAATGTCATAAAAAAAATCGTTCATTGTCATACCCCAATTTTTGACCTAAGATTCCATTTCATTTTTGTCTTTTCAAGAAAATTTTCGGCAGAGAGGTATTTTAAAATACCTCATTTATTTGGATTGTTTAGGATTCACTTTTTATTTTATTTATTTTTTAGTCTTTATTTTTAGGAAAATGTTAACGAGTGTCCTAAGGGCACTCTTTAAGTACTTTAAATAGTAAATTTTTTTGGAAAATTGTACATTCAATGCATCGAAAATTGAAATGTTAAACTTTTTTAAAAAATAATTTCTTAATAGGGAAACCTTAAAGAATACCTGTAGGGCACTCGTTAACAAGACCCTTATTTTTTTTATTTATTTATTATTCTATTTTTTTTTATTTTTCTGTTTTTTTAATTATTATTATTTATTTTTGTTTTTTTATTATAATTTTATTTTTAATTAAAAAACAAAATATGAAAAAACAGCAAAGGCATGCACGCCCCTTTCTCTGTTTTCTTTGCTTGCTTGCACTCTTTCAACTTTGTCCAAAAATATCCAAGATTCCTCGGCCAAATATGTCTTAGACGAAACTTTTGTCAAAACCTTCAAAAGATCCGTCCATAATAAGCTCTCATGGTTACAAGGATACATCCTTTATGTCTATATAGCAGGAACAAAAATCAGAACAAAGGGACTGCAATTTTTTAGAGAGAAAAACATCCAAACACACAGTGTGTTTGGATGGAGGATTTAGGAGGGGGATGGAGGGTTCACTTTTCATTTTTAAATTACAGACACTATGAAATGTTTTTGAAAAAGTTAACATATTAATATGATAAACAATTATATAATACTTTAATCACACTTAATTTATTTTAAAAAAACTTGTTATATAGTCCATAATTTAAAAAAGAAAAATAAATCCTCCCCTCTCTTCCCTAGGGGTGGACATCGGGCGGGTTTGGGCCCAAAACCCCACTTCGATCCAACCCGCCAGTTCTCATGTATAGGCCCATCTTTGTCCATTTACAGCTTCGGATTGAACGGGTTCGGGTTACACGGGTTGCGGGTTACACAGATCAGTTAATTCGGGTAAGAACTCAGACACCAACAAAAATTCTTTTCAAGTCCAAAAAAAAAACCAAAATCAACTATCTCATATATAGATCTATATCATCAAGTTTGAACCAACAAAAAAAGCAGAAAAAATATGAGCTTTGAGAAGAAGAATAAGAAGAAGGGGTGGTTCTTGCATAATTGTTCTACAGAGAGGAAACAATGAAAGAGATAGAGTGAAAACCAAATTATGTTCTTTTTCATTCATTTTCTCAAAGAGGTATATGGTGTGTTGTGAGGTTTTGCTGGTGTTTCATAGAAATGTCTTTTCTTATCTTTATTGTTTGTTGGTAAGAGTTCCATAGAGATATTTTTTTTCTTATTTTATTGTAAGCTTATACTACTACTACTATTATTATTATTATTATTATTATTATTATTATTATTATTTAGAATTAATTATTTTATGAAAAGTTTGCATCAAAAATCAAAGTCTGATACCTAACCTATCTTATTTTCTATGTATGCACTACTAACTAATTAAATTATATTACTCTTATCTACTCCTTATCCTACTTGAAAAGTGATGAGAAAGAATCTTTCATGTTGTAATAAAACAAAAGCCGTGACAAGCTAGCATATAGTGTAGTACTTCAACTGTCTCAAGGGTACTGTAGTTGCATCATCGGGCGGGTTCGGACACCGAGGGGTCCAATTTTTCCATCCGGACCCGCCCGTTCAAACCCGATATAAATTGCAGTTCTTTTCTGTTGGACCTGTAGACCTGACTGAAACCGCCCGTTTAGGTTTTTTTGGGTCGGTTTGGACGGGTTATCTCCGGTACCGGGTTTTTGTCCACCCGTACCCTTCTTCTCCTAAATCCTCAATCCAAACACACCCTAAGAAATATTTTTTCAGAATCATCAACAGTTTTAACAAAAATCAGAAACACAATTTCAAACAACATCAACAACCACCAACACATCACAAAACCAAACAAAACAACATCAACAACCACAAATACATCACAAAACAGAACCAAACACATCACAAAACCGGACCCCAAACTCAGAGATCCACCAAAAAACACAAAAGGTAGAATTTTATTTCTTTTAGATCTAAGGTTTTGTATACTCTTTTTGAAAATTTTAGAGAGAAAAGCGAGAAGAGAAGGAGAAGACGGTTTTAAAAAAGTAATTTTTCTTCAAAAAAAATGTTTTTTTGGGTTCCAGCACGGCGGCGATGCCTCCTTGGTCGGCCGACCACTGTCGGAACCTCGCCGGAGAAGGAGAGAGGGGGTGGGCGTTAAAGAGAAGGGAGAGAAAGAAAGTTAGAGAGAGAAAGAAAAGAGTGAAATGAGAAAAATATGTGGGATGGGGTATTTATACCCCTCCCAGATTTACTATGTGTGGGTGCATGCCTTACCATGCACCCTCGCTCCCCAGGTCATCTGATCTTAAATCAGACGGCCATCATTACATCTCTCTGTGATCAAATCAAGGCCCTCTGATTAATCAGACGACCCAAATTTAATCATGTTGGCACAACACATTTGGGCATGTTTTAACCTAGGTCTGTCCATTTCAGCTACTTGCACCCCCATTATTTAACTATTTGATCCCCCGTCCCTTTATTATTATTATTTTTATTTTACTTTCATAATTTATTTTTATTTTATTTTCATTCATTGTTATTTATTTAGCATTTTAATTTTTGTTCATTTTCATTTGAATTGTATTTTAGGAAGTTGTAATATAAAAAAAATTACAAAACATGTATTGTCTTTACTTTATTATTTATTTAGTGCTGTATATTAAAAATGCAAAAAAAAAAAGGTTTATTTTCTTTATTATTCAAGGGAAAGAGATTCGTTTTGACCTAGTGTCACTATGGAACTTTCGCACGTTTAATCATCGTTATTTTTAACATTCAAATAGTCCAAAAAAAGATATTTCAAAAAGAACTCTTTTTTTATAAAAAAAAAAAAACCTTGATTCTTATCAAGAGATTTTCCCATTTTTTTAATCCATTTAAGCGTATTTAAACTTTTTCTTAAAAAACGCCAAACAAATTTTATCTTGCCTTTTGGCTTATATTTTTAAAACCTTTTCAAAAATAATTAAAAAAACATCAAACAAATCGCTCGATTTTTTACGCCGAACTACGTGGTTTTGATCCCTCGCGGGTACGTAGGCAAAAGATTTCGTCTTTCCAAATCAAAAAATATATAAAAAAATAAAATAAATTTTTGTCACCAATCTTTTTTTTGCAAGCAAATGATAAACAATTTTAGCCAAAAATAAATAAACATAAGAGTTTCCTATAGAGTACTATAAACAATTAGGATGTTAATGCATTCACTTTACGTAACTAACCCTCGAACCTTAAATCTCTTAATTTTTAATAAACGGGGTTTTTTTGAACTCTTCCCATTTCCTCGGAAAAATTAAACATCTGTGGTGAATCCTAATTTTGTTAGTCAACGCTAATCAATAGCTTGATCTCCGAAAATCACCGCGACATTCATATTTTTCAAACGTTAGCGTAATAAAAAGAATGGAAAAACGGGCATGTGAGTGCCCGTTTTTTCGCTAGTTCCAAAAAGGAATACACCTTTGATCACAATTATAAGCGAAAATTTATATTTTAGGTACATTCAATAAATAATATACGAAGATTAGTTGGGTAAAGAGAGGTTATATTGATCCTTATTTAAGTCGGTATTTAGTTACAAATATGTTGATACTCTATCTTTTTCTACCATAATGGTAGCTGATTAAGGGAAATATTGTTAGTTATTACTCCATCCATTTCATAATACTTGTTGTTTTTGAGAAAATTACACATACCAAGAAATCAAATAAATTATATTATTTTTTATAAAATTATGTGTTTTTCTATAATACCCTTACCCACTTATTATTTCATTGTATTATTTCCCTCTCTACAATAAATAGGTAAGAGTAATATTGATAAACCAATAATTAATATTGCATTAAAACTTGAAAGTGACAAGTAAAGTGAAACAAAATTATTCTCCAAAAGCAACATGTATAGTGAAACTTTTGGGGCAGCACTTCAGTGCCTTTTGAGCGCTAAAGGCATGTGCCTTTGCCCCCAATAAAAGCCTGCCATGTGTCCCTACTTTTTTAAAAAATAAAAGATACAAAAAACTGGGGTACTTGGAACAGAGAAAAGAGAGAACGTTAACTGCAGAAGAAATTAAAAAGAGAAACTTCACTTCAACCACCACCTAACATCAACAAGTGAAATTGCTTCCGCCACTCTCCGCCTGACTCGGTCCTCTGCTGCAACGTATCCCAGTTTTTGTTTTTGTGAAGAAAAAAACTTAAGTGAAAATTGATTTGGGATTTGGCATTGAAAAAAGTTTAAATTGATTTAAATTGATTTGTGATACAAATCCCAGTTTCATCAATAGAAAAAATAAAAATTGGGAACAGGCTTGCTATCAAAGTAGAGACTTGTATAATTTTTTTTTTATATACAAATTTTATAGTCCTGCTTGTATCTCCTGTTGGTGTTTTATCCATCAATAGCGGAGGTGGAGGTGGTGGTTGGCGGTGGCGACGGCGGTGAAAAGTGGTGGTGGTGCGTTTAGGGTTCACATGGAAAGGGAGAAAGTGGGGGAGAAGAGACATACGGGAACAATTCTCTCTTTTCTCTATTTCAAGTACCCAGTTTTTTGTATTTTTCATTTTTTAAAGAAGCAAGGACACGTGACATGCTTTTTATTGGGGCAAAGACACATGCCTTTGGCGCCCAAAAGGCACTAAAGTGCTGCGTAATGAAACGCATAGAGTATTAGAAAGGTCGTTATTTATGGTTGACCAAAGTGGTTATTAAGAGCAATAAAATACATGATTGAGATCACTACGAAACAGACGCGGAGCTAGAAGGGGGACAAGAGGTCTTAGTCCCCCAAACCTTTTAAAAAATAATTTATATTAATATGTTATTATATTATTTGGTCTCTATTCTTATTTCTGAACTTCATATGATCTATTATAGTGGAAAAAAGATTTTTTGTATAAATTAAAGAAGCATGATCCTTAACTATAATATCGATTCCTAAGCCCCCATATATTGCAATATTGGTAGGAAATTTTGATGTTTTTTGCCCCTTGTATTTCATTGTGAGTACATTCGAAATTCCTAAAATGTGTTGCATTTTCATTGTTTCATATTTACTTTCTTTGCTATTGTAAAAATCTTTTTTAGTCTCACAATTTACATGAAAGACTTGGTGCATTTTGAAACCTTGAGGAGGAGCACATTTCAGGTCCTAAATCAATACCATCAGATCAACTTAAGTGGATCTCATTTGTAGACTTGTTCTATGTTGCTTATATTGCAATGTTGGTACAAAATTTTGATGTTTGCATTTTTGTCGCTTGTATTTCATTGTGAATACATTCTAAATTTGTAATATATGTTGCATTTTTCTTATTTCATATTTACTTTCTCTGCGATTTTAAAAACATCTTTAGTCTCGCAATTAATGGGAAAGTCTTGGTGCATTCATTTTTTTATTTTTTATGAAATAGTATATTTTATTTTGCACATTTGCAGACTTGTTCTATGTTGCTTGTATTGCAATATTGGTAGGAAATTTTTATGTTTGCATTTTTGCCGCTTGTATTTCATTGTGAATACATTATAAATTCTTAATATAGGTTGCATTTTCGTTGTTTCATATTTATTTTCTCTGCTATTTTAAAAATATCTTTAGTCTCGCAAATTGCAGGAAAGTCTTGGTGTATTCATCTTTCTTTATAAAATAGTATATTTATTTTGCTCATTTGTAGACTTGTTCTATGTTGCTAGTATCAACACTTGACTCTCAACAACATCAAATACTCCCCCCCC
>Ga0099826_10003248_pt1 | contig 10963 bp, 4 predicted proteins | sample Mtrugardesep15_FD_76830 | JGI IMG/M metagenome (GOLD analysis project Ga0099826, IMG submission 76830) | Root nodule microbial communities of legume samples collected from California, USA - M. trunc garden sep15 | ecosystem: Host-associated > Plants > Roots > Nodule | place: USA: California...
GGACATTGAATATGAGAGAAATGATAAGAGAAAAAGATATGTAATGTGTTTTCTGTCATGAGTTGGAATCTCTAAAGCCAAAGTTTGCCTTTTTACGATTAGATTAAACCCTTAGACTCGGAAAATCACAATGAACTAGAAAATGCATTTTTAATTCAAATTAATCATGATAAATAACATATACATTATACATGAACCATCTCTCATCTTAGTTTTTTACTAAAATTTTTTTATTGGTTTAATTGTTCTTGATTATTGAAATTACACGATCAAACACATTTTTCAAAAGTTGTTGGTAATTTTATGAGTTTCTTGAAAGGGTTGAGAATTTCTCGATAATTAATTTACCAAAACATTAGACTCAATTAAAAACACACCACATCATTTAAAAATGTATAATAAACATGTATGTTGTCAACTTAGCATAACATAAAAGTGCTTTTCCAAGGTTAAATTCTACCAAAGACCAAAAATAAAACAATTTAAAATAATACAAGTTGAATGAAATAAATGGTATGAAAGAGAACAACATGAAAAAAGTTAAATTTAATATTTTCGAGAAGAAGAATTAAACTAAAACAAAAAAGTGTCACTTCATTTTAAATTTTTTAATAAGCATGTATTTTATCAACTTAATTTTATCAACTTAACATAATACATCTGCATTTGTCTCATTTAAAATCTCATCAAATGCCAAAAGTAAATGAATTTGAAAAAAAATTAAGGTTGAATAAAAAATATAGCATTAAAGCGAATAACATCTAACAACTAATATTTAAGATAAAAAACATCAAACAAATGACATTCAAAAACTAACAAATCAGTTTATCATAATGTTAGGCCTTCCAATAGAGCCTACATTAGGTTGAATAATCATGTTATGACAATAGCAACCAAACAAGTTAGATTGACACTACGTCTTCACAAAAAACCTTAAGGCACTAGGTAAATAGGTCATCTCATTTCTATTTTGATCAAAATCTACTATTTCATCCAATATGTAGAATGTTAACTCACATTTAAAAATGTTACCATATTTTAACCAACTGTGTGATTACATGTGTTTTTAATTATGTGACACACTCATGGAAAGTAAAATAGAGACACAACATGTTCAAAAATTTGGGTTGATGATGATTTCGTGGATGTATGATTATGTTCCTTTCTTTCACGAGAAGAGATAAAGAAAATTAGAAGAAACAAAATGAATGAGAAAATGGACTTTGGATATGAGAGAAATGATAAGAGAAAAAAATATGCAGTGTGTTTCGTCCATAAGAAAATATTGAATAATACGAGTCGTCGTTAATTTTATATATTTGTTGAAGGAATTGAGGAATCTTCAGTAATTATTTTACCAACAAATTAGACTTAATTAAAAAAACTCAATATCATTTTAAAATGTTTAATAAGCATGTATTTTGTAAACTCAACATAACACATCTGCATTTTTCCATTGTTACATCCTACCAAATACCAAAATTAAAGGAATTTAAAATAATAGAGGTTGAATAAAAATATAGCATGAAAATAAATTTTAACATAAGAGAAATGATAAAGGGAAAAAATAAGGAGTGTGTGCTAAGTGCTTTGTCTGTGAGAGTATACAGAATATATTGAGTTGTTGGGGGACTATCGGGGGTCCAAAAACTAACAAAAAAATTCATCATAATTTTGGAACTACCGGGGAATCTTACACTGGGTATGATTCCCACAGTAGACTAGAAACCACATGAGTGAGATTGATACCACATCTTTGCAAAAAATCTTATAGCATCAAGTATATGAGTCCTTTTTTTATACCTTCTTCGAAATCTACTATTCTATCCAATATAGAACTTTAAGGAATTAGCTAGGTATATGGGCATATCATTTAAATGTTCTTGAAAATTTACTCTTGCGTTCATGCAAAACTTTAACTCACACTTGCAAATTAATATCTCTTCCTCAAGTACGAGACTGTTAGCATTTGTGATCTACCACCTTGAATCAATCCCGCTTTCCCCACAAAGTTGAATCGAATAAAGAGGAACCACACAAAGCAGAACGATACCACATTTTCACCCAATATTTTAAGGCACTAAGTGTATGAATTTTTTCACTTATATGTTGTTCAACCTTCAAACTTCTACTCAATGTTAGACTATAACTTACATTTAATACATCAAAACATTATCTCCCTTAAATATGAAGAAATTCTAGCCCGTGCTTGACACGAGTATCCATACTAGTCAAAATATAAATATGTTAACATGATACAATTATTATTTTTCAACTGAATCCAAAATTGAAATTAATATTACTCATTTTTGTCTTATACAAAATATAGCAATTTTCACAAAACTTGAACACATTTATGTTATTCAAGAGGTAATTTCAACAAAGGAATTTTTTTTTTCGGAATGTGTGATTGTTGTTATTTATGTGTATATTTTACCATAGAATAAATTTTTTCTAATATTAATAGAAATATTTCCCATTGTTTGAAATATAACACTTATTTAAAGAAAGTAAAAACATAAATGTGTTCAAGTAAATTTATGTTTTTGGGTTACATATGTACAATCTTATTTTTTTTATTGGTTGAAAACAATAAAGAAAGTAAAAACATATTAAAAAGTATGAAACATGATTATCTATAAGTTAGCACAAAATGATCGTATAAATATCATTTCACTTCTTTTTTCTATGTTTTATTATCTTTTTGGTACAAAAGAGGGATCAAGTTGTTGTTCTTAATTATATTTTAAGTGGGACTATTCGTTATCAAAAAAGAAAAATAAGATTCAATCATTCTGTTTAAATATTTTGCATTCACAAATCACATGGATGATAAAGCACCAATATCATGAATCATGCTCCCCTTTTTTTCCTACCTCAATATTTGGAGTATTACTTTAATTTTCTTCACAAAGATATAATTGGCTTCGATTTTATACCCCAACTAAAAAATTCATATACGTCCGTCCAAACATATTGTACGTCGTGGCCTTAATTAAATTAATATAGATTTTTTTGACACAAAATTAATATAGATTTGATTGCTTTTTTACTTAACATGATTGGAAAGCTAGTCAATTATACAATGTTTTTTTAAATGGCATTATTTTCCTCAAGCTTCATCTTAAAGCCATAATGGTTCAAATTTCACAAGCATAGGAAAACAACCTAACTATAGAAAGAGGAAGGTCCTTAATTAAGATTCGTTAGAGATTGAGACAAGAGGAAGCAACCAAATATTTTATGATGAATAGCTCATAGATTGTTTTTAACACAAGTTGCATAGTGTAAAAGTCAAACTGCATGTGATCATTTTATATTCGTTATATATTTTTTTGCGATGTCACTAAGTCAAGCACTAATTAAAAGGGGGTTTTAAGTCACTAATCTGCCAAAAGCTTCCTTATACAATTATAGTATCAAGCTATATATTCATTAGTACTGCAATTTTTTCAACTACTCGATCTTCATTGCAAGTTATTGGTTCTGAGTAAATTTGTAGCTACTTCGGATATTTGTGTGTGGTTACTAAGAGCATTATTAATTAGTCGAGCTTTGCCAAATAATTTTGACCAGGTGGATTTTTGTACTTGGTTGCCTCATAACTTGACCAATTCGAGTCGAGGTGATCATTTGGATTGGAGTTTAAAGCTTAATTAGCATTTGACCACGTTGTCGAACTTGAAAATTAGCTAATCGATCGACTAATAGCTTTCAATTGTGATTCTCTGTATTTCAAGTAATTTTACTTTTGAAATAAATTTGTCAGTTCATTAACTCCTGCAAAGCAAAAATCATAATCTCATACTTAATACCACGCTTGTACATTTTATTCAACACACTCAACTAATCAAACAAATTTATTTTCATAAATTTATCATTTGTCTTTGTGTTTTACATTTAGTATCTTCGAATATCCGTTGAACTACCATTATTTTATGATCCCTTGCTATACTATATTAAAATATAATGAAAAGATTCAATTTTTGTTTATACAAATAGGTCAGATTTTGCTTATATTTTATTACATACATCATTGATAAATCAAAAGTAAATATTATAAATACGTCATAATAAATATAACTTTGTTCTTGCTAATTTTATATATATATATATATATAACTTTGTTAAAATACCATTTCTAAGTTTCTTACTTTAGACTTTACTCACTTTTATATATCAAATGTAGGCTAGACCATAATATACTTTGCTCATGGTTCAATATTTTTTCACACGTTAATCTTAATCTTATTAATTTATTTCCTGAATCCTACGTGTCCTGTAAGCATGCAATGCAACAAGTTTTAATGAATTTAAATTAGGTTTACTTAGATCTATATCAAGTATTAATTAATTAGAAAACAATGTTTGTTTGACCTACCTAACCACGAAGATAAGGATGATTTCCAAATTATACATTACTAGATCGTCTACCCGTGCTACCGCACGGGTTATAAGAATTAATATTATTTTTTAACAGCATTGTCATTGTGCATACATTTTGGAATTGTTAATGGCCATTGCAAAACTAAGAACCATAGGAAACTGCCAACGTTGAAATTTAAAGGTGTCCATGATAATCAAAGCGAACAATATTACTGAGTTATAAATACATTGCATACAGAAGACCAATACACTCTCTATAAAACATGTTTGTATATACAACTTTTAAGACGATAAGCTTGAAGAGCCACTAACAGGTTCATAAGTGTACCGTACTATCCGAAACTTTTATCCCAAACACAACACAATGCATTATCTTACGACGTATATATAAGAAACTGGTTGGTGATTTAATAAAGGAAACTAATTGAAGTCATTTAAACAAAAGAAGATAATATCATAATGACGTAAAGGATGCCAGCGCCATTCGCTTCCAACCACCACCGATCTTAACATGAGCATGTGGGCGTGTTCCAAACATAAGTGTGCAAAACCACATGTTCACAGTCATCAACCAACTTCAAAGATTTAGTTCTTCTATCTAACTTCATCTCACAAAACCCTGTGTAAGCAAGCATCTGGAGATAAACAAAGATGTTATTAATTTATCATGTTGATATAGACGTAACTAAGTGATAAAAAAACGAAAAAAAACATCTACACAATGACTAAGGTAAAAAAAAAGGAGAGAAAATGACATTAGATGGGAGCTGTTTTTGCAATAGGTTGCTCAATCAACTGTCAGGAGACACCAACCTCCAATTGAAAAAGATACTAAAAACTGATAATGAGTATGTTAATTTATTGCAAGAAAAGGATAATGCTTGCAAAGTCAATTGTAAAGAGATACCCTGTGTTGGTAAAGGAAGAATTAATCATGCAAAAATGACTCATGACAATAGAAAACAAGTTTCTATGCATAGATAAAGGCAATATGATTGAATCCTCTAAATGGATCAAAGAGACATGTGATGTATGATATCAGCAAACACTTCTAAATATTTCTTACAACTAATAGAGTAAACAAATGTTGCCATTCCAAAGTGAGGTGAGTTCCATCATAACCTAAAAAACCAATCCAAAACTTGTATGAGCACTTTCTTGCCATGAAACGACAGTTGACAAAGATAAATTACATAAAAAAAGGATAACATTGATCCCTTCTATTTTTAGCTTAATTTTCTACTATGTCAAATCGGTGTATAGGATAGCAGTTGTGACCCAATAATAATGCATTTACAATGTCATTAGATTGACTTCCAATGCATGTATTGACGGATGGGTATTGAAACAATAATGGCATCTAAATCTGCTCACTTAGCTCCCAATTCACATGCCAACATTCAACAAAATACAGTTTGAGAAGCATGAGTGTTTATATTACCATATATAAGTAAACATTTAAATGTTTCATCTTGAAATATGCCTATTAAACTCGAACATACAAATTAACATTATGCCTTTCAAGTCAACAAACGGATTGAGCAGCATGCATCGCACATCAGTGGATCTGCAGTGTCACCTGGTTTCATCTGTACGAAGCATACATGGCTAATAACATCACATACAGACTGAATTCTCCTGCACAAATACGGGAACAACCAAAGGAATCATTCACAGTACAGTATCATTATATTATATACAATTCTGTTGAATCTCAGGTCAGCATTTTACCTATCTCCATGCAAAAGTAGCATCTCAGCCAAAGCAGCAAAACTGATTTGATTTCACACTTAAAAAACTACACATTGCTGATTTGATATCAGCCAAAGTAGCATTGGTTTTTGCCACCACCACTAGTAGTTTCTTTTGGAATTGTTTATATACTTTTTGCATAGTTCTTCAATTCTTCAAGGTCTGATATCAAACCTTCACAAACCTCAAAAAAATAATAATTTTTCTTATATTCCTATCTACTTCCTTTATACGTTCAAAAGTATTTTTAAAAATAATAAGCAAAATGTTTTCATTTTAAAAAAACCAGGTTTTAATTGTATTTAATAAGAGAAAAATAAACATTTTCAAGTTGATTTAGCACCATTTATCCAAGGTAACCGTTTTTCAAACAAATGTTATAAAGTACTAGTATCTATTCCTGTTTTTTTGTTGAAACATGCTAGTATATATTCCTATGCATTATGAACTCTTGAATTCAAAATTCGGTATTCAAATACCAGTTTTTGTCCTGTTGTTTTTATGGATCTTCTGATGTTTTTCTTTGGCAGCTTTTTCATTATATTGGAACAAATCTAAAATAGTAGCTACATTCATCAACTAACGTTTAAGGATTTTGATTATCTATCAACTATCTCACTCCATGTTCGTAACTTGGTTTCTAAGTTAAATGAATCAATATTTGATCAATTCTCCATTCAGTTGTTGGATCGGCCGCTTTAATTTGATTTTCCCAAGGTATCAAGGTGAGTGTGCCAGAATCACGGCGATCCACTGTGATTTTTCAAAAATTACACTTTGTAGTTCTGCAAAATCACAACGGGTCGTCGTGATTCTGACACACCCACCGTGATACGAAACATATACTTAGAACTTAGAAGAACTATTTCAGTACTTTGTAATTGAAGATGTAATTCATGGGAGCCCCTAACATAATCCCTATCTAATAGTAAACTAACAAGTACAGATTACCAGCAACAATGGATCAAATTTGTAATATTTATCGGTTAGTACAGAAAATGTGGGGGAGAAACTTTCCAATGCCCGGAAATTCTAAGATCTTTTCTACATCCAAAATATGTATATACCATCTTTCTCTCTGCAACTAAAACCATTCTTAGTACCATAATACCAATGAAAAACAAACATAAGAATAAAAAAATAATACAGCGAATAAGAACAATAAGAAAATGCAGAGACGATAAAAAGGAAAGAAAGCATATTCAATGGCCATGTGTGTCATCTCAATCGATCACACACAGGCCACAGCTACAACAACGCCACCACCACAAGTGTTATCAAATGCCCAGTAGTTTGGTTGGGACACTGAATGATTATACGTACAAGGTTTATGGTTGGTTCAGTTCCTGCAACTAACATCACATTCCTCTAACAAACTAACTACTAACATTTACCTTTACAAGTTAAAAATATATGGATGTTTCGACTTAATTTTTTCACTTCTACTATCAGTCACTTATACTATCAGCCCTATGTTTTGACATGAAAAATTCCAAACTAAGGATCAAAGTTCAGCCATTCAAGAATTTGGTGACACAGGCAGAAAATTAGAGGATTTTGTTTTGCATACTAAATTAATAATGAAAATCCAGCAAAAAATATATACAGTACATTCATTAAGTACATACATGATAGGGCATCCAATACAGTTTCTTGAAGGAAAATTTCCTCCTGTAGTAAAAATTAGTATCAATATTAAATAGTACAGTGATTTAATGAAGTGAGTGATATGTAAGAAAATCCAGATGAGTTGCCTTACTTGATTAGAGTTGAATATCCTAGAGCGAGGCCCTTGATTTTCTAACAATGTTAGCGTTTCAAGAATAAAGATATTATTTGTTTACACAGTGTTTTCTTCTACAAAAAATGGTTCCTGTATGTTCAGATAAAGTGATGGAGGCAAAGGAGCTCATGACTGAGTTGAAACCTTCACTTCAAAGTTACTACTTTACTCTGGAAATAATAACGTAACAAAACGTTTCTATTCTAGATTCAAAATCTAAGTTCACGTCAGATATCATCCTCAATATAATCTTCAAGAAAAACCATTCACATTTTTTCAGAGTTAACCTTGCAGTGTACTCCCCAAATCCACATTCCACACAACGGACAATCAATCACATGAAAAATCACACTTCGGCTAAGTGGCAGTAGAAACAAGAACCTGCTGCATTCAAAGTTGATTCTCATTGGTGAAAATTCCCATGGAGAGAGTCGATTCCCTTCAAGAGACTTGTTAACAGCAAAATTGGAAAAACTCCTAGATCCAAAATATCCCCGTAATACTCTCACTCAAGAGATTTCCTTTTCATTTGACACGCTATCATCAAAATCATCATCCTCATTTGCAGAATCAACATCAGAACCAATATCTGATGACAAACCATCTTCATCCTCACCTTGCCCTACACGATCTCCACCCTTAAAATCTTCACAGGCATCTTCAACATAAGCTCTTGTTACTTGCCCCATTTCATCATCTAACTTGCTCCTTCTATACCCAACCAATTCCCTATCAACCCTAGCTTTCCGGGGACTCAACAACACAAGCTCGGCAAGCTTCCTTCGCGCCAAATACAAATCATTAGGCTCAACCAACTCACCTTTCCTATAAGCCTCCCTAAGAAAAACAGTGTGAAGCTTCCCATGATTCCCTCTGGTAGAAACATAGAAAATCCCCTGATGCTGAAGCAAAAACTCCTTCAATTTCTTCGGCAAGTTCATCGCCATCCGAAAATGCGCAATCCTCTCCAATGTAATCTTCTTCTCAACAGTCAATGACAACAATTCATGAATCGTAGCAACAGCCCTTTTCTCCATTCTCTTCTGCGCCTCAATCGACCTCAAATCATACCCCGAAACATTCTCATAAGGTGACCAATAAGGTAACCTTTGCCATTTCCACATTGCAATCCTAAAATACTTACTAATCTTAAAACCCGGTGGAAAATCAATCAAAAACGCAAACCTAATATCTTCAGCTTCACTACCTCTCTCTCTATAAACTCTCTCCCTAGCATCTTCAATTGCACATGTAGCTAACTTAGGATCAAATTCAACAAGCTCAATATACTTATTCCTAGTTTCTTTAGCATCAACTAATCGAAAAAACTCCGGATACCTCAAAACAACCGAATACTCAAAATCATCCGGTAAACCCAAGGCTGACCGTGCAATCCTCACATGCTCGAGGCGTAATCTATGCTCATTCGACATCATGATCATCTTCCGGAGACACGTGACAGCTCGTTCAACCTGATCAGCAAGTGCCAGCCGCTCCTGTTCAATCTGGAGAATCGCCTTTCGGGTTAACCTGCAAAAGAGTATCCGCTGAACCGGGTGCTCGAAGATTTCAAAAACATGTGGGAATTTGAGTATAAACGCGCTGGCTTCATGGCGCGTGAAGCCAATTCGATGAGCTTGGGTTTCGAGACGAGGAATTGGGATTGATTGGTTTGGTTCAGAAAGGATCAAGTTCTGAAATTTGAGAACTTTTCGGGTTTTCTTCTCGATTTCCATGTAATTGTCGTAACCATGGTCGCGAATTCGTTGCTGTTTTTTGGGGATTGAGGTGGATTGTGAAAATTCTCTGATTGAATTGAAATTGAAATTGGGATTGTGTTGATTGTGATGAATCAATTGGGGATTTTGTTTGAAGAAATTGGAAATGCGAAAAATGAAGATTCGCATATTTAGGGTTTGGGGATTTAGGGTTTATGTAAATATTTCGGCTATGGAAGATGTGAACTGTGAAGTGAGGTTGGAGTAGTTAGAACGGGAAGGGGTGTTTGGTGAAATAGTTAGAAGTAAAGGGGTTTAATGGGAAATATTTTAAGTTTAGGGGGAGATTGTAAATAATCTAGATATGAAAATAATAGGATTTATTTTTTATAAAACAGTTTTTTATGGTGTTCTTAACGTGTAGCAAAAAATTATTCAAAATTTTAGAAGTTTAAGCCTTTTTTTTAGGGAAATTTTGTAGAAGTGTAAGGTTAACAAAACAAATTTTAGGGTTAATATTGATTTTGGTCCGTGTCATATTAGCGAGCGAATTTTGGTTTTACTCTCTGAGAAATGTTAGGGTAGTAAGGTCATACTCCCTAACACGCTTTTTAAAACAGTCCAATAAAAGATTGTCGTGTGATCTCTTGTTTTTATTCCTTTAACATGTCATTGATACAACAATTTTTTTTTTTTGGTGTTCAGTGTCTTCCTCCGCTCTAACTTAGTTTTTGTGCTGATGGTGATGCTGGAGACATCAACAATATCCTCCTCCTTGAAGAGTAACGATACCGACCTAACTTAATAAGAAACCCATTTTTGATTTGCTTCAATTTATAGTCCTGCATACACCCCTTTTCAAGAAGACCCATGGCGATGTCTCTTTCATTGAAAACCCATGGAAAAATGTCATCATCCCTAATTTGGTACCCTTGATTCCAACGCTCACCATCACCAGATTCGACAAGATTCATCGTTTTCTTTCATTTTACAATTACAAAAATTGAGAAGAGGGGTTGTTGTTAGAAATTGAAAATGAAAGTGAATTAAAATGGGAGAAGGAGGGTGTTGAAATTGAGAATGGGAACAAGGAGAAATGGAAGAAAATGGAAAGACGATGATGGCTTACTGCCACAGACTCTCTCTCTCTCTCTCTCTCCCTCTCTCCCTTTCTCTCTCTATATGTTCTTCTCACTATGTCTCCTTGCCTTTTCACTCTGCAACCCTAGTTTTTCTTCTGCCACTTTGTTTCTCCCTTTCTCGGTAACCCAATTTTCTCTAATTCTCTTCTCTATTTATAAGCTCTAACGAAGTTTGTTACCAA
>Ga0099826_10003249_pt1 | contig 10962 bp, 4 predicted proteins | sample Mtrugardesep15_FD_76830 | JGI IMG/M metagenome (GOLD analysis project Ga0099826, IMG submission 76830) | Root nodule microbial communities of legume samples collected from California, USA - M. trunc garden sep15 | ecosystem: Host-associated > Plants > Roots > Nodule | place: USA: California...
AAAAATAAAAGCAATGTAAAGCACTAAAGTAAATTCATTTGCATAACGTCTATTTATAAATAAGATAAATGTTAACTTGTGTCCTTAGGACACATGTTAAGAATTCTATTAATAAAAATTATGTATCGAAAATTGTATTAATTTATTGCTTAAAATGTTTAATAGTATTAAAAAAATTTCTTTAATAAATTTCTATCATTAATAAAATGACATTAATGTTTAACATGTATCCTAAAGGCACAAATTAACATGATCTTATAAATATAAATTTAAGATAGAGAAGATTTTAAAACTCATTAATAGAAGTTGGTTCTACGGATAAACAAAAAAAAAAATGGTTAAACTTCTATAACAAGGCCAACTATTGTTTTTTATTTTTGAGAAATGTTATGTAAGGCCAACTATTGTTAGAACTTAGAATTATAATTGAGAGAAGCTCACGTATTCAATGATCGAATATGATTAATTGGTAGAAGAATAGACAGATAATTTTACATCATGTCATTGTTCTAAAATTTTGTAGTTAGATATTAACTGGTCCTACACACATTAATTAAAAATTGAAACCACACTGGCAACTTATTAGCTTGTTTGTTAGCTGTGTGGTCACGATCTAATACTTCTAATAAAATAGTTTTTAAAATGGTTGTAAGATGTGTTATTACCTTTTGGATTTGATTGAAGTTCACTCATGATCCTGGCTTTTCTCAAAATCAGAGGTTTTTTGTTTCTTAATATTCTTCTTGGATATTGGCCTCTAGAGACTAGAGGCACTAGTATTTTACAAGTAGTTTTGCTATTAGTATAACTTATTTATTTAGTTATTTATTTATGTACGGCTTTAAATTACTCTTTATAATCCCTTCATTAAAAAAAAAATAATCAGCTCATAAAATGTGATATATAATGGGTTTTTCTAATATGGAAGGGTTCAAAGTTGGACCTTTGGTATTTTCAGTAAAATAGTGAATTTATGATAATAAATATGGAGAAGAAATATAGTATTTTATTAAAATTTACTAAAAATTATAATTGTCCATTTTTTAAATCAATTTTAGAAGTACTAACTAGATGAACTTTGTAATTATTATGTATATATTCTTTAATTAATTCACCTCATTTTTTTATTAGAGAACAGTTGTATTCTCAGTCACTATAATTTTCGTAAGTAATTCAACATTTTCCATTGATATCAGTTTATGATTTTGTTAGTGCCTTTGAGTAGGATAATGTAGGTATTGATTCAAAAATTACCTTCCAAGAAAAAGCTGCTCTGCAAGGATAAAGAAACCCATAATGGCTACAAAGATCATCATCAAAGGGCTAAATGAAGTTGCAAAAACAGGCCCTTTCTTTTTTATTACCAATCCTTGTACGTAGTATGATATACTTGATGTAACAATCCCCTATACAAAAATTTAAATAATCAACTACTAACCTATTATTAAAACAAAAGTGGTATCATTTAGTAGCACTCATCTATAGGGGGCAAGGAATAATAGATATTAAGAGTGGGAAAAAAGAACAATAGATTTTTTTGACAGAAATAATAGATATTAATGCAAATTGGGTGAATAAAATAATAATACTTAAATATATAACCCATAAAAAAAATTAAAAGAACATCAAGGACTTTATTGTAGCTTTTAAACTTAAAATATGTAGTATTTTAAATTAATATTCCCCTAGAGTGTGTCTTTATGCCAAAATTAGCTATCAGTTGAATAAAAGAAGATCTTAATTAAAACCATTCTTATTTTCTATTTCTCAAAAGACATTGAGGGTATATATATAAATATATCAATGATTATAAATCGTTTAGCCGCAAAATTCACACATTAAATAAGAAATGGGAAATTGTGGGTTCGAACTTACACGTACACCATGCTAAATATTCTCGCAACTTTTTACCTTTATAGAGTACTTATGAGACTATATATTTAAATTTAAAAACTAGTAAAATGATAAAATAAAATAAAATAAAAAAGTAGTAATATCTTTGCTGAATTACGAGGCTATATCAAATGTTCTTACCGCATAGGCAGCAGCTAATAAATTCATATCCCAACCAATTGTCCACACAGAATTCTTGTTTTCCATAATCAAAGTGGTAGCAAAAGCTAGAATCGTGCCAAAGAAACATATAAGTGATGTGAGTGTTAGCTGATGATGCTTGTATGTTTCTATAGCTTTAGCCTGCCCAATAAAAAAAACAACACAATGTACTTTAATAAATAATAAAATTAACACTAAAAAAAATTGAATTCTTGCATTCACATGATCAACTAAGTAAGAATTGTGACCGATTTGGAGAACAATTTGTGAAATGTTGCTAGGCAATTAGTCACTAACATTAACGATAAGTGTTGGATCGTAAAGGGAGTCCGGAGAATCATCTATATTTGGTTAAAAGCAATCACACATGAGAAAGAGAGAGACATGATCACATCTCTGTCCAAAACCCTAATGCATTGGGTTTATGGATTCTCTTACTTACTCCCTCCGTTTCAAAATACATGTCAAAGTCAACCACTCACATATGTCAAAGCATAATTTTGACCGTTAATATCTTTAATTATCTAAAGCAAAAAATTATAAAAATTTAATATTTTGAAAATATTTGTCAAGACAAATCAAACAACATTTTACATGCTAATATTTATATTTATACATTAGTTAAAAAGTATGGTCAAAGTAAGTCAAATGAATAGTGCACATTGCAAAAATTGAACATGTATTTTGAAACAGATGCAGTATATGTTGTTCAATATTCATTTTCTAATTTAATGTAAGACATTTACTTGAGACGGATTCAATGCAAGACTTCTAACTCACATTAACTACACAACAACAATCAGTTTGACATTTTTGTGTAGTAATCTAGATCCAAATTTTGTTTATTAATTATCATGAGGTCTTACTTGTAACACAAAGAGGGATGACCATGCAAGAGTAGCAATGATTAGTAAAATGGAGCCTATGAACCAATTATCCTTGCTTGAGGAACTTGTAGCGTTTGCATTGCTATGAGGTATATATTTAGTCCACATCAACTCCAAAACAGGCCCTTTGTACAAGGTCATCAACATTGCCCCAGCCACAGTTAAAATGGTTCCAATCACCTTTGCTTGGCATCTTAACTTCTTCATGTTTACTATTTCCATCCTTTTTTTTTCATAATCAATCCATAAATAAATAAAATCAAAAAATAAATTAAAAATGAGCACTTAAAAATTGCACTTGATATATACTAGGTTAAATTTATACTAGGTTAAATTTAATTATTTATTTACCTGCATAAAACCGCCATCACAAAGGTCATAGCTGGAAGCATATTGCTCATTGCACATGAGAATGTTGGGGATGTTAATTTCAACCCAGCATAGTAGAAGTTTTGATCTATCACTGGCCTGTTTAGAGTATTTAAATGAATATAAGTTAGCATTTTCCTATATTGATCTATATATAATTTAGATATCTATATATAAAAAATATGCATATATCTATATATAATTTATGCATTCAGATTGGGAACTAACCCAAGCAAAGCTAGGAGTAAAATTTGCATGAAAACTGAAAATGTAATCTTTGGTTGAGCCTTCCTGAAAGAAAAAAAAAACATATGTTAGCATTTATTTTAAAGCAATTCAAAAACTCAGTGTATGCTGAATTTCTTATATGCATACAATCAAAAATCCAAAATACTTTAAAATATATATAATAATAAATACGACATTAAAACTCTTAGTGAAATATAGAGACATAAAATAAAATTTGTATATAATTTTGTATCTCTAACATCTAACGGCATATTTAAAGATTGTTTATTTTATCTTTAATTTTTGTTGATATAGTTTAACTTTTCCAAGGAATTTATATGATAGACGCCATATTCATGTAAGCATCAAAGCTTTTGAATTAAGAAATTAAAACAAAACTTTCTATATATGGATATGATGTTATACAAACCTTTCGAAGATAATGGCGAACGGAGCTATAGCAATAGTTGCAAAAGCATGGCGATAAACAACGAGAACATAGTGACTCATGCCTCCATTGAGAGAAAGCTTGGTTATAATGTTCATGCCTGCATAGCCAAACTGTAAAAGGATCATGGCAAAGTAGGGCTTAGAGTTCTCGAGGTAGGTTGCACAAGATCTAAGCTTTTCAGCGCCCATTTTAGGATTTGAAGAGAATAATAAGGATAAAACTTAGGTTAATAAAAGAGTAGGAACTCTTGAGGAAGGTTTGTGTAATTTCTTCCTAAGTAATACAATGGGATGGCTCCTATTATTTATACAATATGCATTCAATCATTTATCTACGTCATATAGAATTTATTTTTCTCTCTAATTCTTCTCTCTCTCATGGGCTTAGGAATCATATTCATAGGGGGTATGGTGAATGCTTATAATTGGTCATGGGGATAGTTAATTAACAAACAAAATAAATAATCAATCGACTAATGGTTAAGATTATAAGAGATGAATTGTAATTAAAAAAAATTGTAAGAGATAATTTTTTTTTTATTTGTGTGATCTATGAGATGAAAGTTTACTGAAATTATTAATGACATTAAAAAAATAAAGAGCCAACTTCATTTCCAAAACGAATCTTTTTACAACAACGATTTCGTAATATATATTTTAAATGGAAACTCAACATTAGTTATTTTTGGATAAGCAAAATTGGATTAAAGAGAGTATAAGATGTACTATAACCCACACATTGCATTTAAGTTTTATAGTAAGAGATGATGCAGGTTGTTCTAGAATTAAGGCACACTTGTATATAGTTTGTTCTAGAGTTAAGGTACATTTGTCATCTATTTTATAGGGATATGGTCAAAAGTGTTTATAATCTGTTGACAACTTCTGAAGTAGGTGTTGATGACCCTTTTAATTATGTTTTGTAGTTTAAGCAAATTCTACTTAAAGTCAATATTTTTATTTGACGTTATTCTTGAATATATTAACAACAAAATGAATATGTTTAGGAGAAATAATTTGGATTACAATGATTCTTTATGCACGGCTCCTTGTGGCATGTGGAGGATGAAGACCATTTGTTTTTTACTTGTGCTTTCTATAGTCAACTTTGACTTTTGATATCGGGTTGGCTAGATTTTCCTACAGCTCTTCATGGTTCGTTAATTGAGCATTTTACTCAGTTTGGAGGTCTTGGGGGCTTTTTCAACAAGTCTCGTTTGACTTTTAACGTAATTTGGATTTAAGTTCTTTTTATTATTTGGAAGGATCGCAATAGGAGGGATTTTCATATTAAGACAAAACAACTTTCCTCTTTATTGGAAAAGTTAAACTTCAAGCTTATTGGTGGCTAAAATCGTATTATGCTCTTTTCGATTTTGAGTACATGGTTATGAGATTGAGTCATTTATTATGCTTTCAGGCTATAACTTAGTTTTTTATTTTCTTTCGGCTATTGTGTAGTAGCTTGTTTGTGTTATTGTAACATCTCAACATTTTAGCTTCCTTTGGTATGTCTTGTACTACAGAAGCTTTTGTTGGTTTTTAATATATTCGCTTAGCTTTTTCAAAAAGAAAAAGGTTTTAGATCATAATAACTTTTTTAAATGACAAATATATATTTAATCGAAACAAAAGTGTACAAAGAGTGCAAGAAGTACTTGAGAAGGGGACAAAAAAACGAAACATCGAAAATGAAAGGAAAATAGCATAAAACAACAGTGGGTAACGTAAATTAGATGAAACAAAAACTAATTAACAAAATCCTGAGAACCCATAAGCACCCCCTCCATTGAGAGAAACAAAAGGAAAATGACCAACCACCCAAACCAAACACAAAAAACGATTCATCACTATCGGGCACACAAACCAATATTGGCACTTATACAAAATGTGTTACACTATCCACTTAGAATGGGTACATGGACTACTAGAATTCTTACCAAAAAACAACTTTTAGAAGGAAAGTTCTTCACGCCCACAAGTTGCTCAACATCCACCGCGTCTTCTCAAAAAAGATCAAATCATTACGGGATTTTCAACTGGACAACGCAACGAAATGCTGAATCAAAATCAAACCTACTCTAACCCAATCCATATCCTCTAGAAAGCCAAAGATTGCAAAAAGATGAAACGGATATGAGGACAACACCAACTCCCAACCCAACAACTTAAAAACACTATATCATATATGAGAATCAAAATTACAAGTTACAAATAGATAAATAGATGACTCAAACGGAACAGGGACGGAGCCAAGTATGTGTGAAATTCTGCAAGACATGTTATAAACCACGCCACGTCCAGAATAAAATAAACCCAGGTACAATTGTACGATTAACTACTGTACTGTAGAAAACCGTCCGAAAATTACACCCTCTAATATGTATATTAAGGTCACTTGTAACGACCCAATTTTTTAGGATATTATTGTTTTAGTATTTATTTAATTATTTGATGTGTTTGAATTGTTGTGTTAATTGGATTTTATTAAATATAGAGGAATTAAGGGTATTTTGGTAATTTTAAGAGTGAAGGGTATTTTAGTAATTTAGAGGTGGATAAATATTATCGAGGTTAGTAGTAACTTGGTAGAAATTATAGAATAGAGATAAATGGTAAAAAGGGAGAATTAAGTGAATTATAAAGAGAAATTAGTTGTTAGTGAGAATAAAACTAAGCCCGCTAGGAGCAAGTGAGCTAAGCTGAATTAGTAAGAGTATATAAGACTGGTGGTAGTCATAACCCTAGTTTGGAAATCCATTTGGTAAGTTTCACCTAGAAAGAGACTAAGTGAGAGAAGAGAGAAAAATAGAGAGAAAGAGGAAGAATGAAGAATTTCAAGGGAGAAGAGGATCTAGCTTGAAGAAACTCAAGAGGGAGAGTAGATTGGTTCTTAGAGCTTGGCTTTTGGGAGTTAGAGGTAAGGAGGAAGAGAGTATGTTCACATATTGAATTATAATCACTTGTATGATATTTAGGGTCATGTTTGTCTTTGTGAATTTATGAAATTGATATTGTTTTGAGTTGGTTTTTGTGCTCTAATTAAGTTGTTAAATTTGGGTATGTGAAAGATGGTAGAAATTTGTTGTTGTTGCATTGAATTCAAGGTTTGACTATGTTAGACCTTCTACAACAGAACACCTTAAATTGAATGCTTAAATGGGTCCCGCGTGTCTACATCATTAATTTTACGTTAATACTTAACAAACACCAATTTTCTCCAACCCAACACTTCAAAAGAAATTATTAAATAGGTCCCACAAATAATTCTATATCATTACATTTCAACAAAATTTATTTAATTTATTAAGATTTATTAAATAGGACCAACAAAAAATGAAGAGAGGGAGGATGCTTCCATAGCCACCCTTCTCCATATGCACCCATATATTTTACTCCACAATGGGAGTGCCTATTTAATGTGGTGCTAAATAGGTTAACCACCCACCATTGTGGATGGTCTTAAGTTGATAACTAAGTATTTTTAGCTTAATTTGATGAAAATCATGATTGTTGTTGTTGAATGATGATGGATTCATGATTTATGTTCTTGCTATGTTATTGGGAATATGAAAGTGATGGAATTAAGTTATTGATGATGTTTTAAGTTGTGTTTTAGTTGAATTAAGTTGTTGTTGTGGAAACTTTGATGTATTAAGTGAAAACTAAGTGAATTGATGTATAAGTTGTTTTGAGTGTTGTGGAAAGAGCTTAAGTGTGTTTGAGCATTGGGAAATGATTTTAAGCATTTTGAGTGAATGTGGTATCTAAATAAGCACTTTTGGGGTGATTTTAATGAAAACCTGAGGCCAAAAGACACAAAATAGCACTTTATTCAGCGCTGGCGCCTGGACTGGAGCGCTAGGCGCCCACTTCCAGGAAGTCAGCGCTCGAACCTCCTGTCTGGCGCTAGGCGCACAAGAATGTGCAAGAATTTTCTTGGACTTTGTTTTGGGTGCTTGGGGACGACTTGGGTAGTTCCTATGCGATCTTTTGATGTTGAAAACTTGCTATTTTGATGAATTAATGGTTGGCAACCAATCTTGCTTGAAATTGAGTGCATTATGTTGATTTTGAGACGAACTTTGGCTAGAGCTTGAACATGAACATGAACATGGATTAGAATGAAGTAGGGTTTTCTCAATTGAAATGATGTTGTTATGCTTGGATTACTATGATAATGAACATAGAAGAAGCATGTAAGATTGATAAGGAGGTATATGATCATGTAACTTGATTTTGGTGAAATATGTGAAAATAGACGAACTTTGGAAAAATAGACGAACTTTGGTGAAATGATTAATTGTGGCATGATAACTTGTAAATGAGTATATGTTAATGATAACATGATAATTAATGATTGAATCGGTGATCTATATGTTTATGAAATGTGGATTACCTAGGCGTAAATGATTACTCGTTTCAAATATTAATTATGCTAAATGATTTGATGTTAATTCTTTGATGGGGTAAATGTTTGATGATGATAATTTATGACGATGAACATATATGTGTATATGATGATGAGTACATGTGTGTAAAGTGACGATGTTAATGATGATGAAGTATTGAATGAACGTATGCATTTGATGAGTCATATGTTCATGCATTCATGAGTCTTGATGTTAGGATATTTCGTTATCCAGTGATGAGATTTAGGATACTTTGGTATCCAGTGACGCAGGGATCAATCGGTAACAGACCTCTGACATCCTGAACAGTACCACATGCAGATAGAATCATGTCTAAAACATTGCATGCATTGAGTTTATGTGAAATATCTCATACTTGATTATGTGAATTATGTGAATGATGTGAATTATGTGAACTATGTGAATTATGTGAATTGTGGGAATTATGTGAACATACGTGGAGATGTGTACATGATTATGTTTGTTCCTTTGTGATACTTGTACACTTGTGATGATTGTGGTGAATTGAAAATGATGTTAGAACCTCTAGGTGTTTAATTGATTATAAGAATTTTTGCATTAAGTGATAATTGAATCCTATAATACTATATGTGTGATTATATATTCTTTATGGTGAATATTTATATCACATCCCTTTTGCGGGTTTTTGCCTATGCCACTATGGTTGGTGGTATAGACGTGCAGGATTAAGGATGCTTGAGGCGGCGTGAGTACCGAGGATTAGTTTGACGCTTCCTCATTTTCTTGTTGTCTTTGGAGTCTAGTTGTAGGATCTGATTAGGACCATGGTCGGGAGTTTATTTTTATGTTGTCTGTTGGAATTATGTTGAGGACCTAGAGTGTTATTTCATGTATTGTGAGATTGAAATATGTTGTTGAGACCTTGAGATATTTGGAGATTTTATTATTATTCCGTTGCGAAACTTTATAAAAACCGAATTATGCATGATTTTTTGTTTCTTGACGGCGTAGCACCTTGAACCTTGTATTTATCTGTTGATTTATTACTGAATATCGCATGTTGGGTTTGAGGGTGTTACATCACTCAAATTTAATATTGAAACCACAGTAATATGGTGTTGTAACCATTCTATTATGGTACTAAGACCACTAAAATATGGTGTTTCCACCATTCTAACTTTTAACTTCTCCAATTATGGTAGTATGACCAGTCAAGTAAGGTGCTACCACCATTCTAACCTCTAACTTCTTCAAAGGAAGAAAATACCGAAAGGGACAATACATTTAAGATCATTCTTAATTTCGAATGGACAATACTTTTGAAAAAAGACTATGATTTTAAAAGTACTTTTTATTCTGAAAGGACAAAATTATCGAAGGGGCTATTCCCTTAAGACCAATCTTTATTCGAAGGGATATTATACTTAAAAGGGATTATGGTCTTAAGAACACTCTTAATTTCGAAAGGCACATAAAAGAAAGGGGAGAAGTGGTTCGAAAATGCATCGAGCAGAAAGAGGAAGACGAGAGAAACAGTTATCGACAAATCAATATAACTCTTTGGTGTTATTTTTGAACTAAGTGAAGTCCTCTATTTATATAGAGATTTTGTATAGAGATTTTGTAACTCGTTTTAGCTAAAATTGCAGCACCAATTACTCTAGTAGATAAGATCAAAAGGAAACTTAACCACTAATTAGTTCAACTCTTGTGGATAAGATAAAAAAGAAACAAACCCATAAAAGTGGAGAAATCAAACTAATTGGATATGAATGTAGGAAATATATGAAACATAGTTGAATTCTTAATCCTATCTTAACGAACCTGAGCTAAAATTATAGGAAGTGATATCCATGAATAACAAATAATAATTACTATTATTTTTATCATTATCAAGTATTTAAAATTAAATACCACAATTTAAACACTACTAATTTATGTGTTCTATTTTATGTGGGACGCCACATTCTATTTTTTTTTTTAATTCACAACACACTAGCTCAAAATTTTATTACTTTGTTTAATCTTCCACCTTTCAATTTTCTTCCAACTTCACACTAATGTTCCAATATCATAAGAGGAATTCCGGTTGCGATGAGGGATGAAAAATTGATTGTGATATGATTTTGATTGAGATGGAGGGGAAACATGTGTCTTAGCTTTGATTTCTACGCTGGTGGAGTTTAGTATGGGAAAGGGAAGTTTTTTTCCATCATGAAAAAGTTTAACCACAACCATAGATATAATAATATTTTATTTCTATGGTTAGGATCAATTACCTTTTGTTGAGTATTGTGAGACAAAATACGTGGACCCCACTAAATGACTAAATAACATTTTTTTATTTATTTGATATACTGGTTTTTTTTAATAAAATCATGGGCCTTTGACTTAAAATAAATATGTTGACTATTAATAAGTGACATATTTTTATTTCTTTAAGCATGTATTTAATTTATTTAAAAAGTACGTACCATTTAAATGTTATGTTTATTTTTTTAAATAAATTAAATACATGCTTAAAGAAATAAAAATATGTCACTTATTAATAGTCAACATATTTATTTTAAGTCAAAGGC
>Ga0099826_10003250_pt1 | contig 10960 bp, 10 predicted proteins | sample Mtrugardesep15_FD_76830 | JGI IMG/M metagenome (GOLD analysis project Ga0099826, IMG submission 76830) | Root nodule microbial communities of legume samples collected from California, USA - M. trunc garden sep15 | ecosystem: Host-associated > Plants > Roots > Nodule | place: USA: California...
ATATATATATATATATATATATATATATATATATGTGAGTTTAACGGTGGTGGATCAACGGTACAAAATAATTTTGCACACACAATCAATCAAAATATTTAGAATTGGAATTAATGTTTTTAATTTATGTGTCAATATTTTTTTTTTAAGGGGTAAATATATACACACATATATTTGCAACAAAATTAATCTTCATGAAAAATAATCAGATTTTTTTTCACTAATCAGATTTTTATATTATTTTCTTACGTAATAATCATCTTTGTTTTTTTGACAAATATATCTGGATTACTTAAAAAAAAAAAAATTATATCTTGTTGAAACAATATTTTCTCCGGATAAGAAATTATTATATTCTAGATATGCTAATTATTATCACCTAACTTTCAGGGATTCCTTCAAAAAGATCATCTATATCATCTAACTTTTAGGGATATTCAGTTATACACTCGTAAAAATATGGCTGCCAATAGTGAGGGATAAAAGAAAAGTTTGTATATAAATATAAACAGAGAATTAAAGCAAAACCCTTAACGCAGAAGGTTTTCGCTAGACCTAAAGATAAAAGCCATGTCGAATAATTTAAAGACGTACGATGAGAATGGTGATAGATGTGTGATGTTGTTTGGTGTGAACATCGCAAAAAATCCTATCACAGATGATGACACCATGAACGAGAGTTTTAGTCTGGAAAACTTCAATCATAGCCCTGATGAGTATGAGAACGAAAATCAAGAATTTGATACTGGTCAAAGTTCCAACCATGAACACGTGAAAAAGGGTATGTTTTTAAATATTATTTAACCTTTAACCATCATTTTGTGGTTGTTTGCAGCTCTTGGTTAGTGGCGTTTTTTTTTTTTTTTTGGTACAAAGTTAGTGGCGTTTTGTTTGGTGGTTTGTTTTGTTTTTTTGGGGTGGTTTTCTGAGGTGTTTTGTTTTGGTTGTTTGCAGCTCTTTGTTTTGGTGTACTCTTGTTCGTTGTTTCTATATATATTTTTTATTTTGCTATCTGAAGGAAAAAACCTTTAACGGACATTACAGTTCTAATATGCAATGCAAAGGTTGTTTATGGGTTTCAGTTTATAATATGATTCTGGATACTAACCTCCTATCACTTGTTATACTATAGTTCTATTTGTTCATGTTTTGCTTCCAACTTGCGTTTGGGTTAGAGGATCTCTTATATTGATCATGGAATACAAGTAGGACAGTTTCTCTCTCGTATTAGTACTACTTTCTTTTACTAACAATATTGTTAACAACACCTTATAATCTATGAAGCAAAATAAGATAAAATATAAATATTAATTTTTTCTTTTTAACAAATGATGTGTTGGTGGATTAAAAGTAAACATAAATAGTACACACCTGGGGAAATAACACCTTACCCATCATGATCATGAAGCAAAATAAGAAAAAAATATAAATATTGATTTTATTTTTTGAGCAAATAGGATGCGGATGGATATGCGACACCCTAATTAGATTAATAGTAAACATAAATGGTACTCCCTTCGGTCCTATTTAAAAGAAACATTTAACTTTTTTTATTCATTGCATAAATAAGGTATTTGGTCTATATTCTATATCAAATACATCAATTACTCAATGAATCTAAAAAGTCAACTTTTTCTTATAAATAAATAAGAGGGAGTAAAAAAGAATTGGGGATTTAACAACTTACCCATCATAAACATGAAGCAAAATATGATAAAAATATAAATATTGATTTTTTTTAGCAAATGACACCCTAAATAGATTAAAAGTAAACATATATAGAACAAACAAAGTGGGGACTTAACACCTTACCCATCAAAAATAAAAGAAAAACAATTAAACTAGGTAAAATAAAGCAACCCTATAGGTTCTTCATAATGGAAAGGTATTTCCTTGTTAGGATTTGGTGCAACCTCCCATTCAGACTGGTTTTTGGATGGGGTGAGGAAGGTGGTGAGGAGTGGGATGTCAACTTCCTACTGGGAGGATATATGGGTCGGTCAGGTCCTTTTGTGTGTGCGTTTCACTAGGCTCTTCAGGTTTCAATGCAGAAGGCTGAGTGTGTGGATATGATCGGAAGTTGGGGAGAAGTTCGTTGGGTTTAGGATCTCCGTTGGAGGCGGAATTATTTTGTGTGAGCTGAGGATTTGTTTGGGGAGCTAATGTTTGTTATGGATGAGGTCATCCATCCTGAGTGGGAGGATTCGTTGAAGTGGGAGCATATCCCGAGGAGGTGTAATTGTCTGAGCAGTTGTTGGGTGAGGGCTCTAGCTCGGAGGATGTGATTTCTTCATTGTTGAGGTCGTGGAAGAGTTGGGCTCCCTGTAAGGTCAAAGCTTTCGCTTGGCAACTCATTCTTGATAGAATTCCAACTATGATGAATCTTCTCTCCCGTAGATTTATTAGTGACTTCCATAGTACATCATGTCCCTTTTGTGGGGTGTTGAGTGAGATGACCGATCATATTCTTGTGTTATGCCCAATTCAGTCTTTAGTGTTGTATAAGGTGTGCAAGTGTTTGGGTTGGGAGATGGTTCTTATGGGGAGTGTTTTTATGTTTATTTCAATTAACATAGTCTCGTGGGAAGAGGGCTAGGGGGGCTTTGTTTTATTTTAATCTGGCTTGCAGTTGTGTGGACCTTCTGAAAGGCTTGTAATGGTCTTATTTTTGCAGGTAAACCTGTTGAGGTTGAGCCACTAACGGATTAGATTCATTTCCTCTCTTGGAAGTGGTTGTTTGGTAGACACCCGGGTCACCGTTGTTCTCTATGAGTTGGGGGTGGAACTAGTTTCTTTGTGTAGGTGATTGAGTTGGATCCGACCTCTGTGTGTGTGTGGAGGGGGGCCGGGGGGACGACTTTGGTGATGCCCAAAAGCCGAGTGGGACCCTTTCAGGGGATTAGTCAGTTCCTCATTGTCATGTGGTTTGTTTGTGGGTGCGCTGGTCTTTTGTTTTTCCTTTTGGGACTTCGTTCTGGCGTTTGTACACTCCTCAATCTTTCAGTAAAAAACCCTAGCGGATTTATAGAAACCATAAATCAAAATCCAAAACAATCAACCACACGCTACTAGCACAATCCAGGGCAAGGGCACTCGAGTACGGATGTGAAACCAAATTGTAAAAATATAGTGATGTGTAACATAACAAGAATTGGATCAAAATCTTGATTAGCGCTAGTGAATCCGACCACCAACACGGTAACAAATCCATGCACCTCCACAATACACCAAACTCTCAGCCATTTCTCGCCACGACCATTTATAACCGATCAGTGAAGAAACATAACAATAACATTTACGGACTTTTGAAGCAGCACCTACGTTCAAGGTGATCATGAACCAAAGAAAGCCACCAGCACATGAAGGTAACTAGATTAATCTTTACCCACAAACAATCATTCAGACCCTCACGGGTTTTAGAAACAAACAAAATTGGATGAACCAGACTCTTTCGGATTTCAACCAAACCAACACACAACCACACGAAGGCGGCGACGCACCCCAATCCGACGAGTGGTGGAGGAGTCTCGTAGCACAACAATAAGAACACAAAACCAATCAAGATTTAGAACTATAACAAATACACTGGTTTAAATGTTCAATATTATAACCTTAAGAGACAATCCAATTGTTTAAATGTTCAATATTCATATTTTAATGCAGTGCCCTATCCTTCCATGCATGATGAGATATTTTTATATGATTAATCTCACTTTCTTTTATCGTAATCAATATCTTACGCTTGTTGAGAAGAACTTCTATTATTTTGTATATGAAAATAATACCTTGTTGCATTATAGTGAAACCATGGACAAGGACGGAGCACCAGGCTTTCTTGAAAGGTTTAAAGGCTGTCGGAAAAGGCAAATGGAAGCGTATATCAAAGGATTTTGTGGTGACCAAAACTCCTACTCAGGTTGCAAGTCATGCACAAAAGCATTTTAATTACAGACGTGGTACATATAATAACAAAAATCGTACAAGCGTCTTTGACATGAAACTTGTGAGTTTTCACTTTTTTCTTCTGTATGATTGAGATTTTTGTTATACATACATTATGTACAAAATAATGACTATATTGCTTGATATAGCAGGAAGAAAATGAAAATTCAAAAGCTACTGGTGCTTCTTCTGTATAGAGGCCATATTCCCGCAACTCTTATTATATGTAAGTCAGAAAATTCAATCTTAACTTTTACAATAACAAATTGGCTATGGCATCTTACATATGCATATGCATGTATTGTTACAACAAAGACTAGACTGGTATACTAGAGTTACTAATTAGAATGCTTACATAGGAAAAATTCGTGGGTTTGTATGGTCTATAAACCAAGTTAAATTGGAAGACATTAATAGTTGAAAATTGTTTCATGGACACACATCCACCCCATTAACACCTTGAGAGAATGAGATAAAGAGTATGTGATAAACGTGATTTTTTTTTCTTCTTCTGAACAACAAATGAAAAAATCTTGGTGAATCATAGGTAATACAATGTAATGGTTACTTGACGACAAATTTGCTAAGAGAACCAAATTGTTCCAAGTAGCTAGTAAGTAGTAACTTATCGTCTTCGCAAGAATTACTGTTTTTTACTAGGCAATTTACTAAACTTATGAATTAAAATTGGGGAGATCTGCAAGTTTGATTTGATTGTGCATAGCGAGTTGTTTGATTGCAAAATAAATAATAAGAGGGTTGGATACAAATTTTAAGTGGCAATTATAATTCTTTGAATCCCCCTATACCTCTTAATGAAAAGGTGTTTATCAATTATGAACTAAGGATTATAAGTAGTTAACTTCGTGGGACGAAATCCCTCCAAATGTCATGTTGCTCCTCATTACCCTAAAGAATGGCTATACCTATGGATTTGGGCTCAACCTCAATGTGTTTATCAATTATGCTTCTAAGCTTCGTAGAATGTGCTATACCTATGCAAAATCACCATGAAACATTTTATAAATTCCTTACTGTGAGGTACTGCTATTTTGTTTATTCTCGTCGTGTTATAGTAACATGGATGAGGTTGTGTATAAACTTATTGATATGACTATATGATGAGGTAGGGTTAAGTAATTAACAATTTAACAGCCTCTAATATTGTTACCTTGATCCCGTTATGTGGTTTGAATATGATCTCTCACTCATACAACTTATTTTTGCAGTTGTTGGCCTTTGATTTGTGGCGGAGGACGTTTTACTATAAAGAGGTTCAAGGTAGAGGGAATGGCACATAAATTCTTTTAGAGTAGTGCTATATTTATCACACCATTTGCATGAATACCTTTAGCATGTGCATTAGTTTTTTTAGGGAGGTTGTTTATCAATTTTTTGACATATGTAAAATAAAATATTGATTTTTGACATAAATAAAATAAAATATAAACTATATTAAAAATAGTTTATTTTTTTCCCAGTATGAATTGTATTGTCATTATTGTTATTGATTACTACAAATATTCTCCACCAACTGCTTCCACCAATTCTCGATAGTTTGCAGCCTGGAATGGTATCAAACTAGGTAATATGTAAGATCCTTCGAAACATCCCAGGTGAATTTAACAAAGCCACACCATAAGGGTACTCATTGTACAGTGAATCACACAGAACAACATAATGATCACATTTTTTTTCTGTCAAAGAGAAGTGCTGCAACCAAACCTTAATGTTAAAGGTTAAGGCAAATTCTTATTTATCTATCAATGGTAGAGTTACTCATGTTCAGTTAGTGCCAATTAGACATATTTAAACATATTCATTTGTCTTTTATTATTTATGTTATATTAGTGGAAGACAAATGAATGATTTTTATTGGTACCAATTCAGCATATGTAACTCCACGCATAGGTAATGTAGTTGTCACCCATCAAGAATTGGAAAAAGATATGTTGGAGTTTAATAAAGAGATATATTGAACAATAAGAGTTGTGGAAATGGTGCATTTTCATTCCTTTTATAAGCATTAATTAGGAGATTGTTTCTGTTTCTTTTTTTAGGATGCCTTTTGTAAGTTTAATCCAAATTCGTATTCAAAATACAAAAGTTGGTCGGAATATAGTCAAAAGGATGATGCAGCTTATTGCTTATGGGGTTATCATATATGAGATCCCATGTTGGAGAACCTAAAGGTAGTGGTGAGACCATTATAACACAAGGTTTTTAAATTGGAAAAAGAGTATCAGGTTTCAAGTTCATATCGGAGGTTTAAATAGTTCTCATAATCAAGCATAAAGAAATTGACAAACTCTAATGAAACAAAAGCAGCATATTGAAAGTGCTATGTGTAAACAATCCCTTCAAGTTAAGGAATAATGTCGAATTCACCTTACTACCATACTCGATTGCATTTGATTTATTTGATTTTATTGAGGCAAGGTTTAACTTTCGTAGTAATGATGAGAACATCATCAAGAAATAATGGGAGTTATCTTGAACTTGTGAACTTTCTTGTTAACCACAATGAAAAAAACTATTCATAAAGTTTGGAAGAATACTCGTGGAAATCTCAAGTTAACAATTCCTTCAATTCAAAAAGATATTGTTAAAAAGTTGCTGCTAGTGAAACCACACATGCAATACTTGATGATCTAGGAGATTTGTTATATTCTATTATGATGTTCCTTCGGATGTTGCAACATTGGTTTACTCATAGTGGGATCATATGTTCCTACCTACAGCAGTGACAAATCTCTTATCTTGGTTTTGTTGTTGTTTGTTTAGTGCTCTATAATCACCTACAACATAGACAAAATTCCTATCTTGGTTTTGTTTTTGTTTGTTTAGTGCTTTATAGTCAAATCCTATAACATTTGGTTTCCCTTGATTTTGGCCTTCTAACATTTCTTTCAACAAGTCAATACATGTGTTCATCATTCTAACCTGCTTCCTTACGTGCTCAAGTTGGGAGTTTAGCTGAGTTACCTCATCATTGAGATCATAGATTTTTGCTAAATGATCACTTCTTTCAGCATGCAGTTGACTGATAGTCTTCTTCTGCTTCTCTAGTAACTTACAAACTTCTGTACTTCTAGTATATAGTTCTTTGTAAGAGGCAGCTAGCTCTTCATAAGTTAATTCTTCATCACATGATTTAGTATCAGACATGCATTTACCAGTTAAAGCAGTAACGTGCTTAGCATATTCATTCTCCACTTCTCCTTTTGAGTCATCTTCATCAGACCATGAAACAACCAAGCTTTTCTTTTGTCTCTTGAGATATGTGGCACATTTTGTTCTAATGTGACCATATCCTTCACATTCATGACACTAGACTCCCTTGGATTGATTTCTCTTCTCATCAGTTCTTGATTTCTTCAAATTATTTCGTTGCTTACTGATGTCGAACCTAATGTTCTGACCATTTGGCATGTGTCTCCTATTAACTCGTTTTAGAATTTTGTTAAATAGTCTTGCAAGTAACACAATATCCTCTTACAAGCTTTCATCATCCTCAAGATCTCGTTGTGACTCCTCAGCAACAGTATTTTAAACAAAAGCAATGTTTTTGCCTTTCTTTTCAGTCCTGTTATTAACAACTATTTCAAAATTCTGAAGTGATCTTATTAGCTCATCAACCTTCATACTCGAGATGTCTTGGGGTTCTTCAATCGCAGTCACCTTCATATCAAATCTCTTACGAGCTAAGAATTTTTCTTACGAGCTTTTCATCAGACATTTTTTCCCCAAGTGAGTCAAAGGAGTTAGCAATGTCAAGAATATTCATGTCAAAATCCTGTATATTCTCATCCTCCTTCATTTTTAGATTTTCAAACTTGGTAGTAAGAAGTTGAAGTCTTAACATTTTCACTTTAGATGTACGTTCGTGAGCAGTTTTGAGAATCTCCCAAGCATCCTTAGCCATAGTGCATTGCTTGATCAGTCTGAACATGTTCTTGTCCACTCCATTGAATAAAGTGTTCAATGCCTTGGAGTTTCCAAGAGCTAATTCATCTTCTTCCTTGGATCACTCTTCTTCTGGTTTCAGATCAACTGTCTTGTTTCCATCTTTGTCAAGCACAACAGGATTATCCTAACCCTTCAGAACTGCTTTCAAGGTCTTACTATCTCCTGATTTGAGGAAAGCACTCATGCAAAATTTCCAATAGTCATATTTGGAACTATCCAACAGAGGTGATCTATTCACAAATCCTCCTTCCTTGTCCATTATGCCAGAAAGTAACTAATGCCAATTGAAATTATGGCACGCTAGCTTCCTAATGTTTTACGCAAAGTTCCAACACTGAGACACATTTGGTATGTTGAGATTAATGTTTAAACATCGAGCTAACAATAAACATACATAACAAGGAAAACATAAATGACATAATTGTAAATGACAGGTTATTTGTTAACCCATTTCCGTGACAAACACACCTACTCTGGGGCTACCAAGCTAGGAAGGAAATCCACTAATGTAGTCTTAGTTCTAAGTTCTCAGCAAACTCCAAGTTTACAACTTATCACCTAGACACTACCTGTACTGAATTTTATTAGGTATTTGTATTGGCTGCATTGTTGCTAAAACAAATATCCATTTAGAGTGTAGTTGGAGACTATGTTCCAACATGATTTAGGCAGCCATATGAGATGTTGGACAGAATGTTCCAACATCCTGTCATGGTTCAATGTGCCTGAGTTCATGCTTATTTGTACGTGCGCCTTATCTTTAAAAGGAAACAACTTTTTCTTAACTTGATGACCAAGCAACGTACATATCTGTGCAGAATCGGTTCGGTTTTATTCTCAAAAGAGCAAGAATATTTAAGGGAATATTTGAAGATGTTTTGGATGTTCCTAAAGATGTTCCTACATATTAGGACTTTCCATAATTGTCTCTAATTCTGTTTTGTAGGTCAAATCGATCTGCAATTTGTTACTGAAGCCCAACAAGGTTTGTTAGCCCATATTGCTTTAGTATAAAAGGAAGACTTCAAGACCTAATTAGGTATTCAAGCTGTCATACTAAAAAGTTTAGCTTTTAGGGTTTTGAGTTTGTGTTCTACTCTTGTATCGTTTGATGCAAGTTTAGTTCTGTTTTGATTGTGAGCCTTTCCTATTTTGTTTTGATACTTGCTAAAGACTTTGTGTTGAGTTGTAAACTTGTTGTGCTACACCAAAGATTATAAGCAAGGTTGTAGTTGTTTGTGTTTGAAGGTAACTTCACCGTTTGTTTGTTTTTGGTCTGATAGGTCACAGGGGTTGTGGCTGACCGTAGGATAGTGAGATGGGATCTCAGATCTAGGAGTTCCTAGGTTGAAGTCTAGACGGGTAAGTCCTAGGTCATAAAGTGTAAACGAGGAGTTTGCTGAGAACTTTTGAATACGAACTACACTAGTGGATTTCCTTCTTGGCTTGGTAGCCCTCAGAGTAGGTGTGTTTGTCACTGAACTAGGTCAACAAACTCATTGTGTTCTTTACTTTCCTGTCTTTTATTTTCTTGTTTTTATTTCTGTTTACTAAATGATGTTGGAACATTGAACGGAACATTATAAACGTTGAAACATTTGACGCCATGATTCGAAAACGTCATCAAAAAATGAAAAGTTGCCAAAGTTCAACCGTTAGATCTAAATCTAACAAAAACAAAGGCTTTAGTCGTACCATATGCCAGTGAACTCGCGATAAGATTCATAAACGATAGATAGTTGTCGCCCACACTTCAATGTCTAAAACAACTTTACAACTAATCACTTTGCCTTGTCCCGAGACTCGTGCTTGGGGGGTTGTGGACTACTAATGTAAAATTAAAGAGGCTCAAACGCGGTCCAGAAGGCCCAAAAACGGCCTTAGGCACGTCCCCTTAAGGGCGCCGCCTCAAAGGGCTTCTAGAAACATCTAGAACATTCTAAAGCATCCTATATGATCGACCTTACAAATTCATCACTTCGTCTTGTCCCAAGACTCGTGCTTGGGGGATGGGGACCGTCAATCCGAAGGGCTCGAATGCCCTCTAGAAGGGCTCGAATGCCCTCCAGAAGGGTTCATAAGGCCTAGGCACGCCTTTCCAGAGGCGCCGTCTCAAATAGCTTGTAGAAGCATCTAGAGCTTAGTAAAAAGACTTAAGGCCCAACTTACTTGGGGTTTAAGTCACGTAAAAACAAGCGCACAAAGGGTTATAAATACCCATCTTGGGATCACTCTCAAGGCATCTGATAAAGAGTCTAACCCCTAAATTCTATTATTGTACTCACTACAAGTACAAAGAAGGAAAACGATACGAAAAGAGTAGGAGGGTTAAAGAATAAGCAAGTAGCGATGAAGATGGTTCTTGGGTTTCTTGGAGCATTTCACCCCATGTTTTTCGCTTTGCTTTTTCTCGAGGTTCTTTGTTTTGGTCCGTGGCAAACTTGATCTTACATATATAGATAATGGCAAGTGTTTATTTAAAAGTTAAATGAAAAATTTTAGTCACCCCCTAAACAAAAAGTTAAATGAGAACTTTAAATATTGAAACGTTCAGTCAAAAAATAATAATAAAATTTGAAATGTATAAAACTTATAACTATCTTAACATTTTTTACTATTTTACACGAATATTTCTTGAAATTGGCCCATGTTACATATGAGCATTTCAGTTCACATACACTCACTTATGTGCGGTTTTCAAGTCTATTTACAAATACCTAAGAATGAACAGAATGACTTCAGTGGAAGTCAATCAAACAGTGGTACAACCATCAACTAGACTTTGAAGGTCAAGGTTCGGCAACTTTGCTAATGATCACGGATGCATATTTAGCAATGGTTGATTCTGGAGACTGCTGAAGCCTTCCAATTACAGGGAACAAAGGTGATGAACGGATGAACTGTCTGCAGAGTGGATGCGCACACATCTTTGCTAGGGAAAAGAGAGCGATCTTCAAAGGAGACTCGTTTGTTGAATCATTTCTGCTTGGATTTAGTGCTGATACCGCATAATCGGAAATTAACTTCAGGAGAGACTGCAAAGGAAAAA
>Ga0099826_10003251_pt1 | contig 10957 bp, 6 predicted proteins | sample Mtrugardesep15_FD_76830 | JGI IMG/M metagenome (GOLD analysis project Ga0099826, IMG submission 76830) | Root nodule microbial communities of legume samples collected from California, USA - M. trunc garden sep15 | ecosystem: Host-associated > Plants > Roots > Nodule | place: USA: California...
CAAACTATAAACATGTAAGATAATTTAATAATTCTCATCCAAGATAATGAATATATATATATATATATATATATATATATATATAGAGAGAGAGAGAGAGAGGATTTAGACAAGTATAAAGATATATTCACATAAAAATTGATCTGAAACACTTACCAAACCAATTGCAGATCATGATGTCCAGAATAATACTGTCCCACCAACACTCGTTGAAATTTGGCAACATGTGACGGAAAGTAAGCTGAAGATGCCAAAATAGATTGGTTTGTAAACAACACAAAAGACATACCAAAACAATAAAACCTATGTGAAAAAAACCAGATTGTATTAATCAGAATCAGATCAACCCTAACCTCCATCAACTCAAAACCAATTGATAACACCCAAAGAAGGGGCTGATTACGAATCAATATTGCCTTCCCCCACCACCCAATAATGTGCGCCAGAGCAAACTCATCAAAAATTGTCTCCTGAAAAACAAAGCATAACAAATAAACCTCCATGTTAGAAGATGTCAACGTGATGAAGCAAAGATCGATGAACTATTTGAAGATAATAGGCAAATGCACAAAGTTGGGAAAGAGGAAATCATACATAAACATTCTTAAACCTGCTGGAAGGATTTTCAGGCAGATATACACGACAATCAGCACCATAAGATCTTTCTGGAAGTTCTGTGAAAAACCATACAAAGCAATAACAGATTTGAAATTTAGTTGGCCAGTTTTTAAATATCCCATTAGTTATTTAAAATCTCAGAAACAACACCGATCTACAATGAAAAGATTTCAAACCGATTCAAAGCTAAACTGTAAGAATCAGATTAACTTACCAACGCCGAGATCAGGATGAAGATACTTCATGAACTGTCTAGCATCGTCCCGTTTCTGTGAGGGGATTATTAAGATTAAATGTTAGTTTACTTTTATTCAGTTGCTGGAAACAGTTAAAAATGACAAAAGAAAGCAACAGAAGACAGACAAAGTTGGAGAATCAAGCTAACACGTGCAAATCCAGAAAGCATGCAAAAATTGAGAGGAAAGATGCACCAACAAAACGGAAAATTTCATCCTTGCAAAATATAAATAATAACCAACCTGAAAAAGCAAAAAGGTGAGGGCAACAAGGTATACAACAGCCACCCCGTGTACCAAGCGCCAAATTGCAGGATGTGGCCTAATAAGAACCCTGAATGAAAAGAAAAAAACCAGTAAAAAATATAATACACACAATGACACAAGTCTCTAATAAAGTAAAAGCGTTATAACTTGGGAGAACAATTTTAAGCATCGTAAAGTTTCTATGGAATGGAGCTTCCTATCAAACAACACTAATACATACATCCAATATAAGAATAGAAGAGAATGAAAAATGTCAAACTCACGTAGAAGGAGCTTGCAGCAAGCAATAAGTGAGGAAAACAGCAATCATTGCCCATACACCCCTACAAAGAAATAATTGTGTGGATATTTAGCATCTCATACACAGCAAAATGCTAAACAAAGTAAAATGAACACTGATAAAACTAAAGATACCAAACCTTTTAACCGAAGTAACAACATCGCCTGATGCATCTCTTTCAGGATCAAGTGCTCCACTTGCCCAACTGACAATAAAAATTATATATAAAAAATTGAAGTGAGGGGAAAGGCTTCGAATTTATAAAAGAACAAATTTCCATGCTTATAAAAGCTACGCTACTTGTTTATCAAGTGAAGCACTCACATAAGAAAGCCAGCACCAATAAGTAATAATGTGATCGTGCGAGGCTTGTATGCCCACGCAGTCCACGGATCATGTTCATCGTCATTTAACAAATGGGAATCACCGTTCTCTTTAATGGCACAGTCATATCTGTTTGCTCTTCTATGACCATTAGATTCCATATTTATTGTTCCGGAGAAGCTACTTTTTCTAACTACAATTGAAATTAAATAAATAAGATCATTTGTAGATACTACACAGATAGCCCCCAAGTTCTATGCACCTCAATAGATCACCTCCTACAAGTCACACAACACAAATGAGCACAAAAATTAGTCCGCTTAATTCGAATATAAATCCATCATGTGAAAATAAAAAACAATGAGATTAATGGGATATACGCTGTCAGTGTAAATTTGTTTTACATTAACAGCGGATCACAACTCGTCAATACAACAAAGAATTACATAACTGCCTTTTATTTGAACTGATTTGCATGACGTGACAAATCGAAGAGATGTGATTGGATGTCAATGTAGAAACTTTACTATGACTGCATATCCCTTAATCTCTAAAACAATATCATAGATAAAAAAAATACACTAAGTATTTCATTTACTAGAATTAATAGACACACCAGGCACTAGCATAACACATGGAATACTAACAAGTTCTTGTTAAACATCCATGTATAATTGCATTTCAATTACATGTTATGAGCACTTCATTCACAAGAGAAAAATATTGAGCAAATACAAGAGTATGAAGAAGTACACAATCCACAAATACCATTGTGTAATACTAAATTTCTAACATGCATGGTAAAATAATGATTTCAAACGATAAAGTGTAAACATACAAACTGAAAAGAGTTCAAAAAAAAATCATAAAAAATATTTATAATATACCTATTGAAGTATACTAAGTACATCAAGTACATTAACAGTATACCAAGAGTACCGTAAAAAAACATGTAACAGTATCTACCAAGAGTCAATAACCTCTGCATAACAAAACCATTTAAATTAGGGTTCAAAATTAAAGATTTAACTAGAAACACCTACAACTCCACTGAATTGACAACACAATAAACCCCAACTTTGTAATTGTAGCATATGGTACAATCTGGTGACAATTTATTGTGAAAACATTTTACCTTTTTGTAAAAAGCATTAAAAATAATAAATTGAGTGAGAGTTCAATAGTTCATCACAAATTCTTTAATCAACAATATTACACAAAATCTGAACATCATCATTAATCTCTACTAACAGCAGAACACAATAGCAGCATCTGAACATAGAAGAGACTCACATGCACATCATTAAGAAACACAAATAACTCAAAAACTGTTGAGCAAAATAAAATAAAATATTTTAGTATATGTTAAACAACTACTACAAATTAAACATGATTTGAAGATTCCAAGACGATTATAACAGCATGATGGATCTAAATCTGGCATCAGTAACAAATAATTAAAAAAAATGCATAATTAAACAACAACAGTGTATATGGATGGATGCATGTAAAACAAAAATAATAAATAAAAAAAAACACAATGAACCCAAAATTGATTGATGAAAAAAACAAGTGGGGTAAGCATAAAAAAGAAAACTTGAATAGAAATAATTGAAGAATTAAAGAAGAAGAAAAAAATGGGTAGTGGGAAAATGACGTACATGAAGTAGATTAGGCTATGTACGAGTACGTGTGTGTTGGTGTTGTACGAGAGTGATTTTATTTATGATTCGTTGGTAATGAAAAAGAGATTAATAATTATTGAGAAAAAACTAAAAAGTGCGTTATAAATGGAGTACTTTGTATGAGAAGAAGAGGAAGAAGAAGAAAGAGATAGATAGTAGTAACAACTTACGTAGAGAGAGAGAGAGAGAGAGAGAGAGAGAGAAAGAGGCAGAGAAAGGACCCCTGGCCGTACGATTGGAGAAACGAGAAGATCTTAACCGTTGGATGAGAGAAATGAATCGGAGGAAGAAGAAGGTTATGTTGTTGAGTTTCAGGTTGAGGTTGTAATAATGATGAATAATGAATGAATGATGAATTGAAGAGAAGAGGTATATAAAAATATTGAAGTGGCAGTGACAATGAAAGGGGGAAAAATAATGAATGATTTTTTTGATATGTTTCTTTCTCTCTCTCTTTCTCTTTCACTGTCTATGTGTTTTTTGTTTTATGTAATTTGGTTTTTGGTGTTGAAAGAGTCTGCAACAGCGGCGAAAAGGTGAAAGGATGATGATGATGATGAAGAAGTACGATGGTCAAAGATAGATTTCAAGATGTTTTTATTTTAGATACGCACGATGACGATCCATCATCACCATACCAACATTTTTTATTCATTATATACCCCTTTTTATTTTTCTTTTCATTTATTCTAGTACTTCATTCCTCCTCTATATATGTCTTATTACTCTCTTACCCTCCATGTTTTAAATCTATTCTCCAAAATTAATTATATTATAAGTTTTATCAAAAACATCAAAATAAGTAATATCATACTTGCTAGTTAAGAAACCTTTGTGTGAAGAAAAATCTTGCTTTGAGATCAAAACAAAAACCTTTGTGTGAGGTAAGCATCATGGAGAAACTAACACATCTAAAGAGAACATGTAGTTTGAATTCAAGTAATTGTGTTGATTTCATCTACGTTGTTTCAACATGATACATTGTTTAAGAGACAATTAATTAATATTAATAAAAGTGATATTGTCATTTTAGTTGAAATTTAAAATATGTTTCAAGTTATCAGTTTTTTTTAAGGTGTTTGAAGTTATCAATCATTTAATATATTGTAACCTCTTAAATGATGGTAATTATAATTTTTTTAAGGAGTGTGAATCTAGCCTTTTTAATAAACGATGTAGACCGGATAAGACTTTATGTAAGCTAAATCATAGACCCATGTTAGACAGTCCAACATATTCTCACCCTTGTTTTCAAGTTCGACAATAAGTTTATACATATAATAGTGGGATTAACTAATAGAGAGTTATATTGTTAAAAAAAGATAGAAAAAGACCGATTAAAAGTTACTTTTTTTTTGTCAACTCTCCAGTTTTTATGAGAAGGACACACTGGTAATATAGATTTTGGTCGAAAGGTACACAAAATAATAAACATTCAACCTAATCCTTAAATGATTACTTTCTCGCTAATTTGGCCTAGACTTTTAAAATTAACTACAAAGTCTCCAAACTATGAGGAATACATCAATTTGGTCCCTCGGTTGACTGGTTTAGGGACCAACTTGATGGACGAGAGTATAGCTCAAGGACTACATTGATGTATTTCTCGTAGTTTAAGGACCTTTAAGTTGATTTTAATAATTTAGGGATCAATTTCTCAATAGAGTTATTGTTTAAGGACTAAATTGACTGTTTAATTTAAACAAAAATTAATCGAAAATTATATCACTTAAAAAATCAAACTCGAAATTTCATGAATGATTATTATTCCTATAATTAAGAGCTGCAATTAAACAATTCTTCGTACTCTTACTTTAAGATTTACTTTTTGTTGCATTTTTATACCATGTGAAAATAAACTAAGCAAGCAATTTGGCCACGTAAGTTTAACTCAGTTGGCATGAACATTACATAATATATACACGATTGAGGTTCGAACCTCAAACATTCAATTTATTCATCCTATAAAGATAAATTTCTAGTCATTATGTTGTTTGAGAGAGCAATTCAACTATCTTAACATGTCACATGAAAACTTTTAATAGATAATTCCTCAATAAAATAACCGTATAACAACGAGGTTGGATTTCTATAAAAATAAAAGGAGAAGTGATATTTTTACATTTAACTTGTGACAACTTTTTGACAATTCTTCATTTCATATTTATATTATTCAATCTCTCTCTTTATTTTTATTTTTCTATTGTTTTAGACCAATAAAAAAAGAGAAAAATAAGTTGTTATAAAAGTTGTCTTAAATAACTGTTCATGCATCACTGCTCAAATAAAAAAAAAGTGTTTGAAATGAAGATTAACTCTATTGTGGTTGACAACATTCTCGAGTGTCTCACTCTATGTAGAATCCAAAAAAAAAAATACAGAAATTTTTTTTGGTGAGTTTGATTTCAAAAGTTCATAAAAATCGGTGCAAACCATAAAGTTTAAAGAGTATTCATAAATTTATCTATAGATCAACTTATAGATAAGTTAATTATTAGAATAATGTTTTTTTTAGGAAAATTATTAAGATAATGCTAACAACAGTATTTTTTAAACAACTTTTCAATATTCACTTTTTTTATTGATTTAAATTATTGTAGTCGACGCGTTAAAAAAATATTAATAAAGAGAGTGTTGGAATAGTTACCCAGCAATCCTGACCGTGCTTTTTATAGATTAATAAAATTTAAAATGTTTGATGCCAAGGATAAAATCCGTCTTTAAGGAAAAGTGTGGAGCAATTAAGTGGCTAGATCGATCTTTTTTGAGATAGAAAAATGGAAATAGTGACGACTATCACAATCATATTCATGGCAACTAATCATACCCAACCTAAACACTTTCGGCAATTTTGCATAACGTGTCTTATTTTAACTCTTTCTCATTTTGATAACTGTAACCTTTTTGGTCAAAAGAAAAAAAATACTGTATCTTTTCTTTCGCCCTCATTCCACTGTTTGTTGCTGTTAAACATTCATTTATCATTAAACAAAGTACTTGAGCTAAACTGATTGATAAAATGGGCTGTGAAACAAAGTTAAAAATTACATTGAAGTAAGCTACTAGCAATTATAAAAGAATATACGTTATCAAAGAATATGCCTCTCAAGCAAAAGCATATGGAGAAATGAAAGAACACCTTTTTTTAAGTAAAGAAATGAAAGATTTTGTAAACAAAATATATATATCATTATCGATCAACATCAAACCTACATTAATTAGCAAAGTCTTGAATTTGAATCATGTCACTAAAGATTATCCAATAGAATAAAATATTACTCACACCATATACTTGGTTAAAAGAAAAAGAACAACTTCAAATTGTCAAATAGAATCAAATATTATTGGTTAATTTGCCCGATAGATTTAAATGAATATTTTATGGCACAGCTGAATTTTGAAGATCACAATGCAAATTGGTCTTTGATGTTTTGCTAAAACTAGTGGTAGGAAATAGAAAGAAGTATCAAGAGCACTTTTAATGGTTGGATATCATTGGTCTTATCTTGGTTAACCCCTTGAATAAATAAATTAAAAGTGGTTTTCTACTTCATTTTCGTTTCTTTAAAATCATGTATGTGCTTTATGAATTTGGTTGCCAACACGGCTCCATCAAAATCTTCACAAATCAAATTAGAAGAAACTTATGAAATAACAAACTGTTATGTAACTTGAGGTGTGACAAAATCACTGTTTTTGATAATTTTATTTGTATTATAAGCGCATATTCTCCCAGAATACACGTTCTTCTCCAACATAAATCATTGCTGGAGGTGACAGAACAACTCAGATTTATCTCAAAGATAACCGTTGATGTAGCCTTGAAACTCATTACGTTTGGGAAAATAATTTTGTGTACAAAAGAAATATGAAGCAAGGGAATATATATATAGTGAGGGAGTGTGTGTGTATATATGTGTGTGTGATAATTCAAAAACACAACACCCTTTAAGGTGGATACTACTATGTACATCCTCATATCCGCGTTTTAATAAATGTTTGTATGAGTTCATACCCTCATGTACGCCTGGAGCAATGCATTTTATAATTTTAACATAAATATAAATTATTGTTTTACTTTTGCATATTTTGTTTACACACAGCTTGTCTTAACATTTTTCCCATAACTAACAACATATTCATAGATTGTACCCAAAAAAAAAAACATCATAATCATAGAAATTAAAGAATATTTATGTGTATAAAAAACATGATTGATTTTATTTAAAAGTAAATGTGATTATAAAGTCTAAAAGCTACTTTAAAACAAAGTTAAATTAAAGGGCTTTAAGAAAAAAGTTAAAGTTGCTCGGTTACTTTTTTTTTTTTTTAGTTTTAAAGTTTTTTTTAAGTTAAAAGTTGTTTGGCAAGATATTGTATAAAGTTTTGAATTTATTATGAATTAACTTAATAAATAAATAAAAAATATTTAAAATATTATTTGAAGGGAAAAATGTTTAAAATATAAAAGATATTTTTTTTTTACAAATACTATACTTACTCAATGACATTTCTTTTGTGTAACATGAATACAAATTCATATTATTATATAAAAAGACACGTTAAATATTTGAAAAATAGTAACATAAATAATATCAAAATAGTTTGGTAAATTAAAAACATAAACCATCTTGTTTTAAAAAAATATTAAAATATAATATTAAAAAAATGTCCGGTGTGAGTTGAAGAGGGGCATGTATATTCTTTCTTTTTAAATTGCCGAGAAGTAGTTTTGAATTGTCGAGAAGTAGTTACAAAGTAGCATTCTACAACTTTTGATCAAACTTTATTCTATTTAATTTTATGTATTATAAAAAATAAAATAAAATTTGTAAGTACCTAATTGATATTGTGTTGCCTTACTTTCTCCTTAAATATGTAAAGAAATAGAAGACAAAAAAAACCTGGTCAATTGCTACTAAGTAAAATTAACTTTATGTAAAAACAAAAGTGAATTGTTATTCTTTCAATAATGGATGTATTTGGTGTGTATCAAAATATATTAGTTATTGAATGAATTTAAGAGATAACATTTACTTATAATTTAGACACAAGAAAATAGTTTACTTTTTATAGTATCTTTATAATGGAGAGAAATTATAGAAATAATCTCTTTTTAACACTCATTATTTAATTGAGTAGAACTCGAGTCTCACAATTTATATGGAATCTATTTTCAATGAATAATACCCACATAAATTTAACAAGTATTATAGAAAATGTTAGAAAAAAAATGTCCACGACATTCTATCATAATGGATGTTACTTTTAGTAGATTTTTAGATTTTATTTTGTAGTCTTATCTCGTTACTCTACGTGCGCCTCTTAATCTCTTTCATTCCAATATGCTCCTGCCCTTTATTATTTTCATTACAATCCAATCCTGCCTTCCATCTTCTTTCTTCTTCATTTTTTTAATTTTGATTAAACACCATTCAAGAACTAAATACATTTGGAACAAACATCACTCTATTTTGAAATTATTTTTCGATAAGTATTTTTAATGTTCATCCATTAATAAAGACCATAAATACAATAATATTTTAATTTTTGGTAAAATTAGATCAAGTTTATGTAATGTAAAAATAATTTACATCATATAAAGAATGATTGTTTGTGATAATGATAAAATAAGATCAAATAGAGAAATGATATTTAAATACATAATTTTGTAACAACTTTTTTTTTCATACTCACGTTATGTTTTATCAATTATCACGAATAATGTCAAGTATATTTCTCATCACTTTTTAACTTATAGGTTACTCAACAATCACTCTTCAATAGTACCCGTCAATGTCATAAAACTTGTAGCTCACACTTAGCGCAAGAACCGTAATTGTGATCAACTTGGAACTATTTTAGACTACATGTATGCATATGATTAAACCATGATTAGACACATGTAACATCGACTTCCAAATTATAAGGATATATTCTACATCATGATTTTGACTTTGATATAAGCAATTAAGCAATGCAACCAGGCAAAGATGGTGAATTTTGGGGTTGTTCACGTGCAAACACTGCCTTAGGCATGTGACACAAACATGCTTTTGGTGTTTGTGTGTCCAATTTTGCAGTTCCTCATAATACCACGTACGATGTGTGGGCTCTTAATTCAATACCTCACGCACATGATTGTGACCCTCAAATCCCCTAATGATATATATCAATGTCATTGTCTTATTTTGATTATGTTACAATTTCAAACCGTTGCATCAATTTAACCCAATTAATTAGGCAATGTGACAACGAAATCGGGATGGAAATAGAATCCATTAATTATCGATTAATGGGAGGGGAATATTGACTAGGGTGTGTCCTTTGGAAGTGTTTGAATGGTACAAAGTCATTAACAAGTCCTACCTGTTTTTGGTTTTGGGTGTGACCACTCTTGACTTATAGGCCAGTTTGTATATGTGGTTTGTTACTGAAATAATATCCAGATAGTATGATTCAATTATAGTACAACACTGTTGCTAACATTCAAGTGAATATGACCTATAAAGCATCTTAATTAATTTTTAGGGGGTATTTTTTTTATTGGTGAACAAAATAAATAAACAAAAGTTGGGATTTACAATGTATGGTCGCTTGTCAAAGCTCTGTGTTTGTTTCATGTGTGAGATTTTTAACAATGTGGTTTAATTTCATTTCTTGGTCAAAGCCTTGTGCTTGTTTCATACTGACTAAAGGTCACTTATCTCCTTTGTTTTATATGGTGTGATTGTGAATTGTTTTTTTTTAGTTTGGCTACTGCTTGTTTGACTTTATTAGAATCAGTCAATTTTAATCACTAAAGCGTGTGAGTTATATTGGTTCTATCCAAGTTCACCCGGTTTGTACTCTAGGTCGCAACAAAAGAAAAAAAATATGTAAGTAAAGTGATATCCACTAAATTAAAATGTTGAATCTTCCAATTATGTTTTTTTTTTCTTTCTATCTACAATACTTTAACTTAAAAATTTGTTTAAAAAACCCGCTCACTTCAATTTGTATAAACGTGAGGTCACTAAGGTGGATGTTTAAGATTAGAATGAAACATACTTGTGAGATGATGAAGTAAGATTTGCTGTAAGATTTATATAGTCTTAAAGACATGCGATTGAGTGTGGGTCTTAACGTAAGTAAGATGTTGGGACCCAAATTTATAAGTTATTGTTGTCTTTGAGGACCGATGTAGACAATTTTAGAAATTTGGAATCTAACACAATCCCGTAAAACCAACATTTAAGGTGAGGATTGTCCCCACATATAAACAAATGTTCAAGCCATATTTTATCTGATGTGAGACTCTTTTACATACAAATCTTTATTTTCACTATATCATATGATTCGGGTCCGATCTTTTAAAATGCCTTTAGGGCGAGTCCATGTGATGATCTACCTGTGAGCTAGTGACTTAGGGTAATCATGTTCGTTGTGTTAGTTGTTCAATAAATAAATAATCTAGTTTTGTATTCACATATATAGCTCACACTTTATAAGGTGTACATACAATACATTTTGTAAGTGATATAAATACTGATACATAGTGAAATAAA
>Ga0099826_10003252_pt1 | contig 10957 bp, 5 predicted proteins | sample Mtrugardesep15_FD_76830 | JGI IMG/M metagenome (GOLD analysis project Ga0099826, IMG submission 76830) | Root nodule microbial communities of legume samples collected from California, USA - M. trunc garden sep15 | ecosystem: Host-associated > Plants > Roots > Nodule | place: USA: California...
GAAGTTTCATCAATATAATTTTTATATTGACTTAAAATTATTAAAAAGATGTGCACAATATTTAGAAATTGACAATTGTTTGTTATGAGAGAGAGAGCGCGCAAAAAAAAAATGAATTTGTTGAAGAAATAGATAATAACCGACAATTTTTTGTTACGAGAGAAAAATAACATATTAAATTTATTAGAAAGATAAAGTGTGTACAAAAAATAAGAACTTATTGATGGATTAAAACGAGGGTATAATAGGAATAAAATGTGCAAAAATACACATCGTTATTTTGGTGTTAATTTTCTAAAAAGACACTTAAAAAGGAACGGAGGGAGTAATCGTTTACTTTATTATTTAACTCTTATTAAATAAATTCAAATTTTCATAAATATCTTAAACCTCTTTACAACAAATGAATATGGCTGTTTGTGATCACTACTTAAGATTTTCTTTGGGGTTGATGATTTTGGACATTTTTCTGTCCACTTTGAATACACTTCCTATTTGGTTTAGATTTATTTCCTATTTAACTATTGTGAGTAGTTAAATAATTCAAGTAAACAAAACTTGTCAATTTCATTCTTAAAGTATATAATTCAAGTAAACAAAACTTGTCAATTTCATTCTTAAAGTATATAAATATTTAGTCTATTTGGTCATCTCAATTTGGATATTGAAACTACCTTTGTCATCTCAAATGATGGTTTTTCAAAAAAAGAAATAATTGTGCGATAACCAATTTGAATCCTCTTTCTATTTATCATCTCAAATACATTGCTACTTCAAAATTATTTAGAATCTAAAAGCCAATAACCATTCTAAATTATCGTTTGGTTTAGGCAAATTCATTTCTGTTTGATCACCACAACTTACTATGAGTTTAAACCTACTTCTCTTACTGCCATTTTATTCGACATATCTATTTATCATGGCCGACCTAAAGGGACTGCCACTAAAGTAAAGGCTTTAGGCCCCAAGTTTTTTAACCCTCGTGTCAGGTCTCATACTTGCAATTCTAGGATAGTTATACTTATTTTGATCGTTTCAAAGTTTGAGTTGTTGCTTTGGGTAAAGCAACGACTTGGATTGCCTTTTACTTCAACCTTTTCTACTTATCTTTTATTTTTTTTTATAAATGTTTTTAAATGGTTGCCATGTTGTTGTGTTCCATATGCATGTAGGAGCATACCAGAGACAAAAATTAAAATAAAAAATGCAGTGTTTTGTAACATGTGCAATGCATTTCTAATAATTGTTATATTTTTATGTCAAATATTCATCCTAATCAGCGACTGCGACCATAATATAATGTTTATGTTTACAATTTATGGTTTTCTTTTGTTAGGTTTGTTCCAACTAATGTAGTTAGAATTCATAAATTATCAATTCTAACTATGCAAGTTGGAACAAATATAAAAAAGAACGATACAAGTTGAAGACGGAACAAAATATTATGAACATTGTCGTTGCTGATCAGGATTGAAACGGAACATATAAGCCATTCAGAAAAGAAAAATTGCAACATAAAAATGTATCGATCTTTTTGTATGCGTTGATCATGTTACCAAAGACTACATTTTTTGTATTTTTTTTATCTAGTATGCTCATATATGCATTGTGTATGTTATATAACAAATTCACTTCATTTGCAATTCTTTATTAAATCTGGTTGTATATATTTTTTTGGTAGTGAATCTAGTTGTATCTAATCTGAAGTCGTAATTTATCTCCTCAATCGCTTATGGATACTATATTCATTAAACTAACATTGTTAGATGGTATAACGGGCAACAAGCTGCTTGTTAGATATTTTTGGATGGCAATACCAATCCTTGTAAACATAACATTCATGGATCTAGGAGATATGACATTGCTATGTGTACTTGCAAAAAAGTACGAGTAATGGATACTAGGGTTTGTATCGTATTCTAGGGTTTAGACTGATTATTAGATGCCTTGAGAATGCTCCCAAGGGTGGTATTTATAGCCTCCTATGGGCTTGGGTTAAGATTACTTAGCCCCCAAGCAATAGGGATATTTAGGTACTTTAGGCGGTTTGTAGATAATTCTAGAAGCTATTGAGGCGGCGCCTTGAATAAGGCCCACCCTAGGCCTTGGAGGGGCTAAAATCCCTTCTCTGTTTGGGGGGACGTCGTAGTTCTTGCGCTCAGAACCTGAACTTCCTTTCTCTTTTACGTCCCGCGCTCGTTTTTTGGCGTTACTTTCTTCTCCTTTTATGTAGCACTCGGCGTGAGCCATGATTTCCTCCATTGAGTCAGTCGGTTTTTGGGCGAGGGACTCGTTGAATTGACCGGCCCTTAGACCGTTATGGAAAGCTCTGACAAAGAGCTCCTGATTTGGATTGGACACTTTGATGGTAGAATCGTTGAACCTGACGAGATAAGCCCGCAAGGACTCGTTCTGTCCCTGGCGGACATTGAATAGACTGTTGGACGAGACTTTTCGATGACGGCTTGCAGAGAATTGTTAAGAGAGCTTCCAGATCATATTTTGGTAGCTTACGATGGAAAAACGCAGAAGGCTTATGTACCATTGTAACGCTGCATCATAGAAGGTTCCAGCCAATAGTTTGCACTTGAGAGAATCAGATGCTCCGACGGCCATGTGGGTGTTGAAAGCTGTCACGTGCTCCATGGGGTCGCCCCTTCCGTCGAAGGTGGAGAGGTGGGGCGGTTTGAAGTTCTCAGGAACCGGGGCGTTCCAAATCTCGGTTGACAAGGGCTGAGGTTCTGGTTCCACCGAGTCGCCATGATGAAATCCGGTCTTCTCTTGCAGCTGTTGTTGCTGGATAGTTTCCACCGAAGCCAGTAAAGCCTCGTTTTGCTCGATTAGTTGGGCGATCTGAGCCTTCATCGTTTCTGCTTCCTCCTGGGTTGCCATGGCTGATGAGAACCGTTTCGCTTTGATCGTTTTGATGAAACAATGTGATTTTGAAACGTGGTCGGAGGCTAGTTTTACCTCTTCCCACAGACGGCGCCAATTGTACTTGCAAAAAAGTACGAGTAATGGACACTAGGGTTTGTATCGTATTCTAGGGTTTAGACTGATTATTGGATGCCTTGAGAATGCTCCCAAGGGTGGTATTTATAACCTCCTATGGGCTTGGGTTAAGATTACTTAGCCCCCAAGCAATAGGGTTATTTAGGTACTTTAGGCGGTTTCTAGATAATTGTAGAAGCTATTGAGGCGGCACCTTGAATGAGGCGCGCCATAGGCCTTGAAGGGGCTAAAATCCCTTCTAGAGGTCCTTCAGGTCCTTAGGAATATTATGACGGTCCACTGTGCCTAACCTTTTGAACTCTACTCCCTTCGTCTTTTTTTTATAAGCAAAAAACACTAATTCACACTTATTAAGAAAACTAATACTTAGTGATTTGAAGTATAATTTTTTGTGTTCTCCTTGGAATAAGTTTCATGGAAAGATGTAAAAATAATTCTCATTGGTTAAAAATTATGAAGAAAATAAAAAGGGGAACAAATTGAATGCAACATGCATTTAATTTTACATTGGAAAAAATGATTTGTTTGATAAAACACAATAATAGCATAAAAGTTGGTCTTTTTTGCTTATATTTTGAGACAAAGAAAATGAGATTTTTTTGCTTATAAAAAAGGCGGAGGGAGTATGTAGAAGGTCAACAACCTCTGATGCTAGAAAACCGAAAGTGTCAAAAGCAAATGGTATAAAAACATGTTGATTGTTAGAACACACCTTGTCATGTAATAGTATGTTTGTTACAATTACAATATAACACTAATGCAGATGCACGTAATAAGGTTTTGATTGCAAATTCATCATTGATAATGCGTAAATTTAAATCTCAAATGCTCTATCATCGTCTATAGTTTTATCCATTTATTTTAAGAGATTAATCTCTACAATTACGCGCATATAATACCGGTTAAAAAAATGCACATAATTTCTTGAAAGCCCATATTTGTTGTGGGTAAAAAGATCCGGCCCATGAGGCAAAGCACCTTCTTCTGTTCGTCCTTCCATCCTTCGTATTCGTACCACTGACTGAGACTGAGAGAACACGAAATGGCGTCGAACTGTAGTAGGAAATGTTTGCAAATAGCTCCATCTTCTTCTAAAACCCTATTATTTCGTCGATCTTCTTCTTCAAATTCCTATAAATTCAATTCATCCGCTTCTTCTTCTTTTCAAGCTTCCCCGCAAAAAGGCTCACTCCATAAGGTAAATCAGAATTTACATGTTTCTGAATCCGAACTGAATTGAATAATAATTATTATCATTGTTACATATTAGGTTTCCGGTGCAATTGGCTGGTACACTAGTCTCATTGACGCCATTGCATAGTGTCACTGCTTCTGCATTATTCACTTCTCTGCTGTCTTTGCATAATAACACCTGGGGTGTTCTTTCTGAAGGTATTATTATTATTCTTTTAACTCCCAATGTAGTCGATCAAGTAGTTGCACAGGGTCTGTTTGGATTGACTTATTTGAGCTTATCCATTGGAAGAACTTATGAAAACTGCATATGACATGTTAATAAACTGTTTTCAATGAAAATAACTTATAGTTTTTACGAAAAATAATATGACTTTATTTTATCTTTTGCTATGTAAATAGCTCATGTTTTGGGTTTGTCACACTACTTATTGTCCACTTTGGGCGCGTACCCTCACGGTTTGGTCTTGCGCCTCATTAGGTTGAGGAGTGTGGATGTTGTTTATAAACTGCTTTTGGCCTCGATTCCCAAACAATTTGGAACTTTAAGATATACAAGAACAACTTATAATAAGCACTTATATATGATAGACGCTTATGCTATAACCTTCAAATTAAGACGTTTATCCGTCATGATACTTCTAGTGTTATGTCAAGATATAACAGTAGGACTAATGAGACAGATTCGACAAATGGATTGATACATAGATTTTAGGGTGTTTTTGGATGGAGGGTTTAGGAGGGGGAAGGGAGGGGAGGGCTTACTTTTCTTTTTTAAATTACGGACATTATAAAATGATTTTTAGAAAATTGAATTAACAACATGAAAAATGATCATCTAATACTTCAAAAACACTTAATTTATTTTAGAAAAACATTTTACATTGTTCGTAATTTAAAATATAAAAGTGAGCCCTCCCCTCCCTAACCATCCTAAACAACCCTCAATCCAAACACACCCTTAGGGCGATAGTACCACGTTATGTTTTGTATCATTTTAATATATATTTTTTTAGCTTTAATGTGACTGTAATAACTCTGATTGTTAGTGAATAGGGTTGTAACTTGTTATTGGACCTATGTCCTTTCCCTGGCTAGATTATTGGTTGTTTGCATGTCTGTATCTATTAATGTGTAGAGTAACAATAACAACATCAAAGACATGTGTTAAAGAATAGGCATAATGATACTCTATGGTGTTATAGTGATCATTTGAGCATAATCGTTGTTGATTTTATATCAAATACAATAGTCATTTGCAATTTCATTGTTTGTCACATGGCTTCTAGTTTTTCATGTCAGGGAAAAGTTAAGTGGTATTGTGGTAATGATATTTGACACTTCACTATTGTATTTTCATCTCACATTTATTTTCTGGTCATTTGTTTGTAACCATTTCACCACTATTCACCCAATTTCATCGGCAAATGCAGTTGGTAATATGGTTCCTAATTACTAACATTAAGTGTCCATTTGATTCAATTACAGCGGATGTGACCTAAAAACAATGTTTCAAATACATAGGCAGGCAAGTTTTCGCTTTCAACTTTTACTTCCTTAATAGGATAAGTTTAAGAATACTTTATGTATGGGGGAGGAGCCAGGAACATTTGAAATACCATCTTCATGTTGTGTTCCTGACAAGAATAGGCAAATGTAGTGACAAAATAGTAGAAAATTTAGCCTGAAAGACTTAATAGTGGTTCAATCTAATTTAGTATATGCATAGATTTTAATGATGATGTGAAAAACAGATGAGAATTGAGAGACATTAACTTGCTAAACGAAATGGCAAAGCTGTGGCAAGTGGTGCTATGTTGCCTGTGCCGATCCTGTTGGGAAGATCCATAACAACACTTTGGCATAATGGTGATGTCCGACTAATGGTCTGGGCTCTGGGATCTTTTTGTGCATTTGTGAAAAGGGAAAAAAGTGATTCTTATAATTGCTCCTTTAAGCACTTTTTAAAATCGAGATCCTATTTAGGGTCAAAAGGGAATTAAAAGATTATAAATTGTGTGATCATAACACGAGTATAAGATCCTTCTAAAATTATGTTTCTAAACTTTAAATAGAAGTATGATGATACAATTAATTTGAACACGAAATAATGAGTTAAAGGTCCTTCTTAATTTGAACAGTTTACAGAGAACCCAACGATCAAAGAGAATGTACTTCATGTGAAGGCACATAACATTACCACACCACCCGAGTTTCACAATTTCAGAAACAAAATAAAACAACAAACAAGAGTGATAGATACAGAAATCATTGTTGTAAATGCGACCCGTGACCGTGTGTGTATAGGCATTAGGCAGAGAGGGCTGTGACCTGCAAGGGCCGACCTGTTTTAATGGTATGATGGAAAAGGTTTGGCAGCAAGACTGCTGACAACACAAAACTCTTCTTTTATTTTGAAACCAGTGCTTGAAAAGTGATTTAATTAGAATTATTGATTGGCTTTGATACATTAACCTGGGCTGGAAAAATCTGGCATATAGGTTAATAGATATGGATAGAGTTTATTGATAAGGTAGATTAAGCTGTATTTGTCTACTTATTTCTGTTTGAAGTTTGTTATTGGTTTATTGTTAGTTACCTCTATCCCTATATGTAAGACCCTTCCCTCAAGACCCTCTTTAAATTACAAAATGCATTAATTATTTTTTCACAAAAATACCCCCAATTAAATGGTTGGCACCCTCACCCAATTGGCAGTAATATTGATTCCAGAACTTAATGATAAAAATTAGTGCTACCAAAACACTTGTTAGATACCTAAAAAAATTCTTCAGTACACAATAACCCTGACATTTACTTGTGATTTTGTGACAGGTTTTGCAACACCTTTATAACATTCCAATAATGATATCTTGCTTCTAGGCCATCTAGATACTGTTAGGTGCAGGTTGTTACAATACTTGTTTCTAGTAGGTACTGCGATCAATAATGTAATTTGATTCATTTTATTTATCTACTTAGACTCTCAGGTGGCAGTCGTCTTGTTTACAGTTACCAAGTCTTTCTTTTTTGTTTGAACTCAGTATTTTCCTGATGGTTAACCCTTCAATTTGGGAAATTTTTCATGTAAAATTTATACTAGTTTTTAAGTGATTTTATTTTGAATGAATCTTCAGATAAAGTTTTTATCATGTGATATGATCTATTAATTATGAATTTCACAGTCCAAATTTATGTGACCTCTCAAGCTTTGACACAATTCTTTTGCATGGTACGTACCGAACGTCATGATCACCGGATCAGTATCGCTAAGATTTGTGATCGACGACCATTTCAGTTTTTTACACACTGCTTGCAACCCTTAATTTTTTGTCTATTTTTTTTCTTCCTTCCAATGTAGTCTAAAAACAATTAGAATTTCAACTCTTGCTTATTTTGTTTTATACTTTACTTGCTAGATAATATATTTGATGTTTTCATGTGTCGAGGTAGACTGCTGAGTATTTAACGGTCTCGCCGTTGTTCCATAAGTATAAGTAAACATGTATCCACTTCAGATGCTAATATTTACTTAGACATATATAGACATAAAACTGCTCTTAAGCAAGCATCTATTTTTCAATATTTCTGTCTTTGGTTTCACAGTGGGAATAGGCAAAATTTGAGACTCATGAAATTGATTGATTTTATCATGTTTAAGTGATGTCGATTGAAATTGATTTTGCCTATAAAATTGATTCTGACTTGAACTTATGACATGTGGCTTTTGATTTAAATATGATTTTAACACTGATAAAGATTATTGTTCAACTGACTTTTGTTTAAAAAAATTTAAACTTATTGTTCAGTTTACTTTTACATAATTGTATTTAAATATAAATCCCTTCAATTTCAATTCACTTAAAATAAATTTTTCACTAAAATAAAATTTTCAGAAGGTGTGGAACTTGGATCCTTTTAGTAAGTGGTTGGAGGTTTGATCTCTAACTCTTGCGTTTAGGGGTTTGATCTTTAACTCATGCGTTTGGAAAAGAAATCGGTTAAAAGGGAAGAACACATCTTGTATGTCCCATAGATTCTCCGATGGAAAATAAATCGGTTAAAAGGGAAAAACACATCTTTTATGTTCCATAGATTCTCCGATAGAGAATAGTCACTGTTAAACAGTGATGGAAACTTTATATCGGTAACATGGTAAAAAAACAGAAAAAGAAAAATCAATTATTAGTGCATATGATGAAAAATTGGGATATTATTTGTCCATGATTTGGTTAATTATTGGTGAAAATTTTGCATGTAACCTTTTTTGTACAAGAAATTATATACAACTTGTTTTGCAACAAATCGGGTTAGAGTACAACTTGTTAATCTAATTACCACAAAAATAAAATTACAACATAGAAATAGAAAGGAAAGATTCAAAAACAGGCAAACACAGGAAAAAAGAACAAATTCGAATAAGGCTATCTTGCATGCCTTTAGACAAAGAAAATTGTTTTTCCGACATTGAGAAGTTCACAATAACATATGTAAATGACCTAAAAGCTCATAGCGGTAGTTAACTACTGTTTGCCAAACCGACCGTAGTTAACTGCTGCTGGCCTCAACCACCGCTGGAAATTGCTTTTCTGCACATGCCCACTTGTTTGGCAAACGGTGGTTAACTACCGCTGGAGGCTTTTAGGTCATTTACATGTGTCATTGTAAACTTCTCAATGTCAGAAAAGCAATTTTCTTAGACAAATTTTGCTAAATGATAAAAACCCAACTGATAATTCTTACCGAGGATAATCACAAATTCTCTTTTCCACTTGTTTTTCTCTCCCTTGTTCCAGTTTTAGCTTTGATTCTGATGGACCTGAGATCTCTGGATGGTGGTGTTAAATGATCTTTGATGGTGGATCTTCATCAACATCCTTCTTACGGGACCAGGAGGTGATATCTGTAAAATCACTTCAACGCTTCTGTTAGTAAACGTTGTAGATATCATCTTACTTATTATTCAAACCTGGACCTAGTTTACTAGCATACTACACTTCATGTTTACTCAAGAGTGATGATCACAGATTATTGAGAGAAGTTTTTCATTTCGCACTCCCAATAGGCCAATAGTGTATATACATCTTAGGAGAGGAGACAACTACAGAATGAGGAAGAAAAAAAAAGGTTTATTAAATAAGATTATAGTGATAAATGAACAAGAATATCCCTTAAAAAATGAACAGGGATATATGTACAAAGTGTTGATGTATTAAATAAACAGGGATAAAGTCACTTCTAAACTTAAAAAATATTGGACAATGCACTCATGTATAGGAAAGTCCTCTATGGTAGATGATCATAGACCAATACTCATGATTTGCCTAAAATAAAAATGTCAACTTAGATCGTGCTCAGAAGTCATCCGTGGTGGAGCCAAAAACATTTTTATGAAGGGACTATATGTTTAAAGATTGATATATTGTGTCGCAATAAATTTAGATCTAAAGCTCGAAGTCAAGTAGTTCATATGTTTTAATTTTGTTCCCCTAACTACCTAACCCATATGTTTAAGATACCTTTTAGTAAAATTAGGTATATCTTGTTTGTAATTATCTTGTTTTGCAATATTTTCATGGCATTTTTGTTTAAAAAATTAGAAGAAAAAAATAGTGAAAGGTTAAAATGACCACAGCAGGGATCAAACATATATAGTCCCTATGTTGCTTTGTAAATGCATGACATTTTGAGGCAAATGTTAATATATGTATATCATTTAGCTTAAAATCTCTATATATACCTATTAAAAATGAAACTTTGGGACTTTGAGGAGGCTATATGGCCTTTCCTTGTTCATGCCTAACTCCACCTCTACAAAAGCTCATAATTATAGTCATTCTCACGATTGAGACAATGACTTGATCAACGTCTATAGTCATTCTCACGATTGAGACAATGACTTGATTAACGTCGATTTAACAAAAACAATGAAACTTTAAAAAAAGAAAAAAAAATAAACAAGTTGAAATTTGAGCCACTGTGTATGAAACTAACATTGTTAGAATGCCACCACAATATTACAACAAGGATGATCATGAAATTCTACTTCTAAGGACCGACACCGTCAACAATTGAGTTTCATATGGTTTCTAAATATTGTAAACCACCTAACACATATAATGTATAATATCAACAAAAAAAAGTAAAGGAAATAATGATTACAAACAAGATATACCTAATTTTGCTTAAATCTCTTCAAGAAAATTGTCCAAAGAGTTTACCTTTGAATCCCATAAAAAATATCAATATTAGAGGGACTCATTGAGCTTCGTGCTATTTAATATGGATTATAGATTACTTGATATCTTGGTTTTAGAGACATCATTTGCGAGTTAGATTCTTAAACAACATTGGACTTTATCAAAAATTATGTTTTACCTTTTTATCCTTATGTTCCTCTTATTGATAATATTCGTTCTTTTATGTTGAAAAATTAGAATGTTGTGTTATCTCGTACCATGTGTGAAGGAAACTATTGAAATTTGGTGTCTAACTCATCCTTACAAAATCGGCTTGTAAGGTGAGGAGTGTCTACTCTATATAAACTCTATCTAACCGATGTGGGGTAAATCCACCCCCTCAAAGACAAGCCAACATAAGGCAACTAGAGGCAGATCGCAATTAAGGTGGAATTACCAACCCACCCCCTCATGTTTGGGGCGGGATTTCCAACACACCCCCTCACGCTCAGACCCAATGGGTATGAAGCGTGGCAATGCGGAATCCCGACAACGGTAGATCTTGGATAGGC